>OGJI01000127.1_pt1 | contig 100797 bp, 69 predicted proteins | sample 1572031 | NCBI WGS metagenome assembly OGJI01 (sample SAMEA2582119, study PRJEB24529) | metagenome | biome: Human gut stool | place: China | collected 2011
CCTATGAAGCCCGGACTTTCCTCACCTGCGGTCTTTCGACACCTGCAGCCGCGATTATTCAGCCAACTGGCAATCAATATTTTAACATTTCTTTATCAAAAAGTAAACAAATTTAAAAGGATTTAACTATTTTTTTATACTTTGAAGCAGCTTCCGCCTACAAATTCCCTTATAATCGAGTTTTTAGGAAGCTCATCACTTCCAACCGCAAGAAAATAATCAAGAAACTTAAGAATACGCTTTGCCTCCTCATATTCCGGCTCCCCCGGTCTTATCCCGAAAAGTGCCGGCTCAGCATACGGCTTCAATACCGCAAGCTCATACAGAAGTGCCGAATTGAACATCGCATCCGCCGTTTCCTGATATGGGAATATGTTCTGCTCCTCACCCTTGCGCACCGATTCCCACATCGCTATGGTTCCCTTTGCGTTGGTTCCCCTCGTTCTGGCATCTCTCACCATACGTCTTATAAGTCTTCCATCAGTTGTAGGTATTCTGTTGTGTTCATCTACATTCAACTGTGTGAGCGCACTTATATATATCTTATACTTATTCTTTTTGTCAAGTGAATATGAAAGCTTATCATTAAGTCCGTGAATGCCTTCTATGACAAGAATATCATCCGGTCCTAATTTCTTAAAATTACCCTTGTATTCCCTGCGTCCTGTCTTAAAGTTAAATGTCGGAAGCTCCACCTCCTCACCGGCAAGAAGTCTTGTCATATCCTCATTGAACTGTTCAACATCAATCGCCTCAAGACATTCAAAATTATAATTGCCGTTCTCATCCTTCGGGGTATGCTCCCTGTCAACAAAATAATCATCCAGTCCTATAGGATGAGGCTTAAGTCCCTGTGTCCTGAGCTGAATTGACAGTCTGTGTGAAAATGTTGTCTTTCCCGATGATGATGGTCCGGCTATCATTACGAACTTCACTTCCGGTCTTGAAGCAATATCCTCGGCTATATCCGCTATGTTCTTCTCCTGCAGTGCCTCCTGCACAAGAATAAGCTCACTTATCTCACCGCTGGCAACCGCATCATTTAAATCACCGACATTCCCTATCCCAAGCTTCTGGGCAAGCCTCATGGACTCATCAAGAACATGAAAAAGCTTGTTCTGAGGCCTGAATTCCGGCAGAAGCTCCGGTGCACTCTTATCCGGCAGCTGTAAGACGAAGCCCTTATCATAGAGAAATAGCTGCCATACAGTCAGATAGCCCGTATCCGGCACCATGTAGCCATAGAAATAATCCCTATAGCCATCAAGCTCATACAGGTTCACCTTTGAGGCGCGGCGGTATCTGAACAGCTTCTCCTTGTCATACATCTCTTCCTCATGGAATATTCTTATAGCCTCATCAAGTCCGACAGTGAACTTAGTAAAAGGAAGAGCACTGTCCACCAGCTCTCTCATACGCTCAGACACCTTCTCAATGAAGCTCTCATCAACCTTCACAGCACCTGATACACCGCAATAATATCCTTTGCTCAGCGAATATTCCACGCACACCTTCACCTTCCTGCCATACACATCCCTCACTGCCTTCAGCATGAGAAGCGTCGCACTTCTTCTGTAGGTCTGCATTCCGGATATATCAGCGGTTGTCACCCACTCATACTTACATGTATCTTCAACAAAAATATTTCCTGAAAGTTCGCAGAGCTTACCATCCACTCTTGCAAGTACAATCCTGTGGGGATATGCACTCTGTGCCTCCAGGGCTGCTTCTAAAAGCTTCATCTGTTACACCTCCGCTATTTTTTTCAATACTCTCCTCAGAACGGCTTCCTTTTCATCGAATTCAGCCAGTTTCTCCTTAGCTGTAGTTCCCCCATTATTCAGAAGGTTCTCCCTAATCTTACCGCATGTATCAAGTTCTTTTCTTAAATAGTCCACAAGAACCGTATGTTTCTTTCTTATAAGAACCGGTCCGTAACAGAGTTCATCCCGAAACTGTTCATCCTGCAATGCAACTGAAGCGTCACCGCACTGTGAGCCGGCTTTGCCGTTATCCCCAGCTTTTGAAGGAACAACCTTTATTACAACATAATACTTTCCATCCTCCTTAAGCATATCCTCGTCCGTGATGGTATACCCGTTGTCGTACAAAAACCTCCTGACATCATACCATTCGGAATGCGGAGACAGAATAAGCTCCTTCGCGTTCCTGGCAGCTTCCGCCCCCTCACTTAGTATCCTGCATATAAGGCTTCCGCCCATTCCCGCAATAACTATAGCCTCAGGTATATTGTCTTTAATATTCTTAAGTCCCTTAAGTCCATCAGACAAGACAGTCTGTACCCTGTCACCCACATTGTACAGACTGACATTATCTCTCGCCCTGCCAAGCGGTCCCTCCGCGACATCGCACGCGTATGCATATCCTGCCCTTCCGGTGAGCACCTCATATATCGGAATATATCCATGATCCGTACCGATGTCGGCAACTATGCACCCCGGAGTTATCATATCGGCAACCCTATGTAATCTGGATGACATTTTTACAGGACTTTTCCGTAAATCCATATTAATCCAGATAATCCTTAAGCTTGCGGCTTCTGCTTGGGTGACGCAGCTTTCTGAGTGCCTTTGCCTCAATCTGTCTGATACGCTCTCTTGTTACCTTGAACTCCTTTCCAACCTCCTCAAGGGTTCTGGCCCTGCCATCCTCAAGACCGAATCTGAGCCTTAATACCTTCTGCTCACGGTCTGTCAGTGTGGAAAGCACCTCATCAAGCTGCTCCTTAAGGAGTGTAAATGCCGCTGCCTCAGCAGGTGCCGGAACATTGTCATCCTCGATGAAATCTCCAAGATGGCTGTCCTCCTCCTCACCGATAGGTGTCTCCATGGAAACAGGCTCCTGTGATATCTTTAATATCTCTCTTACACGTTCAACAGGCATATCCATCTCTGCTGCAATCTCCTCAGGGGATGGCTCTCTTCCGAGCTCCTGCAGGAGCTGTCTTGATACACGTATAAGCTTATTGATTGTCTCAACCATGTGAACCGGTATTCTTATGGTTCTTGCCTGGTCTGCAATCGCTCTTGTGATAGCCTGACGAATCCACCATGTTGCGTACGTTGAGAACTTATAGCCCTTGCGGTAATCGAACTTCTCAACAGCCTTGATAAGACCTAAGTTTCCCTCCTGAATAAGGTCAAGGAAAAGCATGCCTCGTCCCACATATCTCTTAGCTATACTTACAACAAGACGAAGATTCGCCTCTGCAAGTCTCTTCTTGGCATTCTGGTCGCCATTCTCCATTCTCTTGGCAAGTTCAATCTCCTCCTCGGCAGAAAGGAGCGGCACCTTACCGATTTCCTTAAGATACATTCTTACAGGATCCTCGATGCTTACTCCCTCAGGTATTGACAAATCTATCTTCTCGATATCTATATCATCATCGCCATCTAAAAGAATAGGCTCATCGTCCATATCATCATCCGTGGTACGGATAATATCTATATTGCTTGCCTCAAGGAAATCGAAGATTTTATCCATCTTGTCCGGATCAAGGTCTATGTCTGCAAATGCATCCATAATCTCCTGATAGTCAAGTGTATTCTTCTTTTTCTTTGCAGACGCAAGAAGTTCCTTTAATTTTTCATCGAATTTTAACATGTTCTCATCCATCGTCATGTCCGTCCTTCCATAATTAATCTTATTTTTCCCTTAGTTTATTGAAATATGCAGTGTTTTAACTGCATTTTGCTGCTGCATCAGCTGCTGCGCCTCATTTAAGTCATCGACCGTCTTAAGCCTTACTTCAAGACTGTTCTTCACTATCCTCATCACAATATCATCAAGTGCCTTATTTTTATCCCGGGTGTCCATATCCTGCGGCAGCTCCGTGTTGAAAAGTCTCGCAACCTCCTTATGGCTCTCCTCATCGGTAAAGCTTGATATTATCTTTGCTGGATTGAGTTCACCCTTTTTGAACTGGTCAAACAGCATAAGTGCAACCCTATAATACAATTCCTCTGTAAAATCATCCGGTTTTACATACTTCGCAACCGGCTTATACAGCTTCGGCTCCTCAATAAGCCATGTAAGAAGAAGCCTCTGCGCCTTCTTTACGCCGTTGTCCTTCTCCTTTTTCCGGCTGCCCTTAGCACCTGTATTCTCCTGCGGCTGTGTGTTCACCTGCGGCACATCCGCATCAGGCTGCCTGTTGTTAAGCTTTTTTCCTGATGTAAGCTCATAGGCTGCCCATTTTCCTACAAGTCTTGTAAGGCTGTCCGTGCCTATATGATATTCTGAGGCAACCGTTGCTATATAATTATTCCTCTCTACCTCATCCGAAAAATCCACAAGCTTTTTTGCAGCCTCATTTAAGAAAGCCGTCCTGCCGTCCGGATCCTGCAGATCATAGTCTCTCTCAAGAACCGAAAGCTCGAACATAAAGCTGTTTCTGGCGTTGTCTATTCTCTCCTGAAAAGCATCCGCACCCAGATTTTTAATAAATTCATCCGGGTCCTTGTACGGCTTCATATTGATAACCCTGGTCCTAAGCCCCGCATTTCTCAAAAGTCCTATAGCCCTTATCGCCGCCTTCGTTCCGGCTCCGTCACTGTCATAGCAGACTAATACATCATTCGTGTACCTCTTCATGAGCGATGCATGTCCCGGTGTGAGTGCCGTTCCAAGTGAGGCTACCGCCTGGTCAAACCCCGCCTGGTGCATGGCTATGACATCCATATACCCCTCGCATATAATCATGTTCTTCTTTCGTGAGCTTCTGGCAAAGTTAAGTCCGAACAGATTTCTTCCTTTATCGAATATCTTTGTCTCAGGTGAATTGAGGTACTTAGGTTCCCCCTCTCCCATGACTCTTCCGCCGAATCCGATAACCTTATTGGATATATTCATTATGGGAAACATTGCTCTGTTAAAGAACCTGTCCCTCACTTCGCGCTCATTATAGATAAAAAGTCCTGTCTCTCTCAAAAGCTCATCACTGTACCCCCTGTTTTTCATATACCGGTACAGTTCATCCTTGTAAGTTCCTGAGGCTCCCAGCCCGAAATGGACTATCGTCTCGTCGGACAGGACACGCTTATTTTTAAAATAATCATAGGCTCTCTGTCCTCCGGGTGACTTCAAAAGCTTATAGTAGAACAGTGCTGCTTCCTTATTGATATCATAAAGCTGTGCCTTCATATCCTGCTGTCTGCGTTCATCAGAGGTCATGGAAACCTCCGGGAGCTGCACTCCCGCCCTGTCTGCAAGCAGCTTGACCGCCTCCGGGAATGTATAATTCTCATATTTCATGATAAAAGAAAAAACATTTCCTCCCTCTCCACAGCCGAAACAATAAAACATCTGTTTCGACCCCGACACGGAAAATGAAGGTGATTTTTCATTATGAAACGGGCACAACCCAAAATAGGAGCTGCCCTTTCTGGTCAGCCGGACGTACCCCGATATGACATCCACGATGTCACTCCGTCCGCGGACTTCCTCAATTATATCATCAGAATAAACCACTTTTTCCTCCCTATTCCTTGTAAGACCATGAATGTGGGACATATATCTCTTCAAACTTGTGAACCACGTACTGGTCACTCATACCTGCAATATAGTCGCATACCACAATATTAACCGGATCTTTCTTCTCCCATATCAGATTAATATAGTTCTCCGGCAGTGCTTCTATATGCTCCTTATAATACTCATACAGCTCACGCAGAAGCTTCTTAGCCTTGACCTCCTCACTCTTGGCGGTAGGATTGGTATATACGCTCCGGAACATAAAGCTTCTTAAGCCTGTCATTGCACAGTACATATCATCGGACATCACAACATCAGCTTTCCCATTACTGCTGTATATTACGTCATGTATAAGAGCGTCGAGCCTTTCTGACGTCGTTGTACCTAAGATATCCGTATACTCACGCGGGATATCATCCTCAGACAGTATATGTGCCCTTATGGCATCATCTATATCATGGTTGATATACGCTATCTTGTCCGAAAATCTGACAATCCTGCCTTCTAAGGTTGCAGGCATTCTGTCCGTGCCATGATTCAGTATGCCGTCACGCACTTCCCTGGTCAGGTTAAGACCTTTCCCATCCTTCTCAAGCTTCTCAACTACCCTGAGACTCTGGACATAATGCTTGAAGCCCTCCTCAAAGCCATCCGCCTTAAGCGCATCGCTCAGCGCCGCCTCACCTGCATGTCCGTAAGGCGTATGCCCTAAATCATGTCCAAGCGCTATCGCCTCGGTGAGATCCTCATTGAGCCTTAGTGCCCGCGCTATGGTACGCGCAATCTGCGCAACCTCAAGTGTGTGCGTGAGTCTCGTCCTGTAGTGATCACCCTCAGGAGCTAAAAAGACCTGTGTCTTGTGCTTAAGTCTTCTAAAGGACTTACAATGAAGAATCCTGTCCCTGTCGCGCTGGTACACAGTACGCATATCGCACTCCTGTTCAGGTACATCCCTTCCCGCACTGTTCTTCGAGAGGGACGCATAGGGACTTAGATATTCTTCTTCAAAGCTCTCCTGCTGTTCTCTAATATTCATCCTTTTCCTTTCTGTTATTCAATATAAACATCCGCTGATACGCACTCAATGCTCCATTCAAAAATAGTCTCTAATTCTATATACTCCACCAAACCCGGAAAATCCTTTTTTATTTTTTTAAATTGTACAAAAAATTGACACAGCAAAACAGCAGGGTGCCCTATTCCCTGCTGCTTTTAGAAGAATTATGTATGTTATGTACGTGGTTAGTTATCACTAACAATATGTATTGTAATCTAACTCTCCTTTTTTGTCAATACCTTTTAAGAGTTTTTTATTTTTTATTTCGGTACAGCATCACCCTAACACTCCGCCTACTGTTCCCGCCGCAATACATATAACCGCGCACCGCGCAAGTCTTCCTGCATCCGCATGAAGTCCCATTCCCGATATAATGGAAATAAGCACAATTATCGAAAAATACACAGCCCCGGCACACACACCCCAGAGCAGCCTTCTGCCTTTCTTTATTTTTCCCATACCGAATCCTGCTATAAATGCACCAACCGCATATATAGCCACAGCAAAAAGTGACATCTGTGCATCCGAAAGCCTGAGCTTATATGCGATTAAAGCCCCAGACAAAATAAGCACTATTGATACTATGACCGCAGCACCCGCAACCTTTAAAACCTGTACAATTCTACCCACAAAGACCTCCACATACTTTTATACTACTAAGTATATGGAGGTCCCATGCTTCTCATAACCTGAATATTATATTTATCTGATATTTTCCGATATATCAGCCATCAAATTATGCCTGTTTCTTTTTTCTCTGCGAAGGTCTTTTAACCGGATTTTTCACAAGCACTGCAAATTCCTTTGTTCTCGCCGCAAAATCATCAAGGTTCTTCGCCTTCCACTCCCAGTTAGGTGAGCCAAGCGTTCCCGGAAGATTGAGTCTCGTCTTAGCGCCAAGGTCACACACATCCTGATAAGGAAGAATTGCCATATAACAGTCCTGGGACAGTGTAAATGAAACCATTCTCCACGAAACAGCTCCATCCGGTATTCCAGCCTTGTCAAGGAATCTTCTCGTCTGATTCTTCTCCTTTCTTGAGAGAGACTTATACCATCCGTTTATCGTGTCATTGTCATGCGTTCCTGTATACAGCACAAGATTGTGTGTATCCGTATACTCGCCATCGGCAACATCATTCTCGGTGAAGCAGAACTGCACAATTCTCATTCCCTTGAACTCGTAATGGTCGCGAAGCTCCAATACCTCAGGTCTTAAGTCACCAAGATCCTCAACTATAATGTTGATATCAGGCATCACCTTGAATACAGTATCAAAAAGCTTATAGCCCGGCGCATAGTTCCACTCACCGTCAACAGCCGTCTCGCACGCTGCAGGAATCTTCCAATAGCTGTCAAATGCCCTGAAATGGTCTATCCTGATGATATCGAACAGCTTACTGCTGTAATCCAGCCTGTTAAGCCAGAATTTAAAACCGTCCTTCTCCATGTAATCCCAGTCATAGATAGGATTTCCCCATCTCTGACCGGTTGCACTGAAATAATCAGGCGGTACTCCTGCGATGAAGGTCGGCTTACCGTCAGCCCCGAGTAAGAAGTTTTCCTGACCCGACCATACGTCAAGCGAGTCTATTCCGACGTAGATTGGAATGTCTCCCATAACCTTTATTCCGTTTTTATTGGCATATCTCTTCAATTCCATCCACTGCTTATAAAACTCATACTGTACGAACATTTCGTACTCGATATCCTCCTTAAGAGGTGTGAGGTCATACTTATGATCCTTTATCCAGTTCTGCTGCTCCATCGGCCATTCATTCCAGGCGACAAGATTGTTCTGCTTCTTGAGTGTGAGGAACACGGCATAATTATATACCCAGTCCATCTTGATGAACTTCTTATATCCCGCATCAGGCTTAAAATTCTTAAATGCCATTTTAAGGTACTTACCCTTGAACTCCCTCACTGCCTGATAATCAATGTGTGTAGCATTGCTGTGAAAATCAGGAACTCTCTTTAAAAGTCCCTCCTCACACAGCTTATCAAGATTAATATAGAGTTCATCACCCGCACAGGATGAATATGGCTGATACGGTGAATTCCCGTATCCCAATGGATTGAGCGGAAGCATCTGCCATATAGCTGCCTTCGCCTCCTTCAGCAAATCCACAAAATGATAACTTTCTTTTCCAAAATCACCTATACCATGCCGCCCTGGAAGTGAAGCGACCGGCATAAGCATGCCAACCTTTCTCATAGTCTGCCTCCTTGTGTTTATCTCTGTTTAAGAATACATATCGATTGCGCCGGCATTGTGAGAATGCCATCTTTTAACTTAATCTCCTCATTGTTAAGAGTAAGATAACCGCGAATCTGCATATCTGAGATTTCTGTTCCGCTGATGTCCACGGTAATCACTTCATCAGATGTATTGTATACGATTCCTATCGTGCTTCCATTGTAGCTCTTGGTTATCGCAGCCTGATATCCCTGACACAGACTGTCAATCAGTGTAATCTCACCTCTTGCAATCTCAGGATTCTCATTTCTCAGTCTCAGTGCCCTCTTATAATAATTTAAAATGGAATTTTCATCCTTTAGCTGCTTATCAACCGCATCAAATGCTGAGTTGATGTCCTTATCCGCATCCGCAGGTCCCTTTGTCATTCCGGCTGCAGTCGAATCAGACGACCATAGCATCGCAATCCTCTTATTCTCATCCTTAGAGCCCTTGCTCGCCATTCCGATTTCCTCACCATAATACACAAACGGACTTCCGTTCATCATCATGAGAAGACCTCCTGCCATCTTGATATCATTCTCATCATTCATAAGAACATTGGAAACTCTTCCCATGTCATGGTTAGTCAGAAACGGCGCATCAATATAATCCGGATTAATCTGTGAAAATTCATTCTGGTATCTCACCATCGAGCCGGCTAATGCCGCTGCCTTGAGCGTTCCTCTGGCAGTCTTTATAAGCTTTCCCTCAGTATTTCCCGCATCGAAATTGAACATGCTCGGTGTCATGCTCGCATAATAGTCCCTTACGGTGCTGAAACCTGCCCATACCTCAGACACCATATAGAAATCAGGATTCTTTTCACGGCAGTGTTCATACAGTCCGTTCAGAACCTGCTCATTGAACTCCGGCTGATTCTCCTCAAAGTGCATTGCTGCGTCCATTCTGAAACCGTCCACGCCCATATCCAGCCAGAAATCGGCAGTATTGTACAGCTCCTCTATCAGAGGCTCACACGCCAGGTTCAGATCCGGCATCTCCGACCAGAAGGAGCCTTCATAGAACCAGTCCGTGCCGCTCACCCTGTAATAGGTATCACTGACCTTCTCCCTTGAGAAGTGATAGTACTCCACATAAGGACATTCTGACACCTCTGGCTCCTTATCCTTGTCAAGCTTTCTAAGATATGAGCATGCATCAATAAACCATTTATGGCTTGAGGAGGTATGATTGATTACCATATCGATAACTACATTTATGCCTCTCTTATGAGCCTCACCGACAAGATTTTTAAAATCATCAATCGTTCCATACTTAGGATCAATTTCACAGTAGCTCTTCACATCATACTTGTGGTATGTGTCCGACGGCATTATCGGCATAAGCCATATACCGTTAAAGCCCATATCCTGTATGTAGTCAAGCTTCTGTGTGACACCGTTCAAATCGCCTGTTCCATCACCGTCCGAATCATAGAACGAATAGACGAAAATCTCATAATAGTTTCTATAGTTATCGTCAATGATATTCAGCTTCTGTTCATACTTATATCTTTTGCCGCTGCAGCCCGCAAGAGCCGTCACACACAGGACAGCTATCAGTACAAGACACAGAAGCCTTCGAAGCACGCAATGCTTAAATATACTATTCTTCTTCATATCAATCTTTTTCTCCAAAATATATCAGATTTTCTGTTTCGGACAAAAAAACTACGGCACTAAGCTTAAAATCATATATCTTAGTGCCGCAGCCAAATTTAACCCTTTACAGCTCCTCCGGTTACACCTTCTACATAATACTTCTGTAAGCACAGGAACAATACCGTTACAGGAATCGCTACAAGCACACCGCCTGCACAGAATCTTGTGAAATATCCCTGGAAATCATTTGTCCATACCCAGCGCTGCATGGCAACCGCAACATTGTAGCCGTTGTCATTACCGAATGCAACATAGGAAGCAAATACATAATCGCACCATGGAGCCATGAATGCTGTGAGTGCTGTGTAGATAACCATCGGCTTGGAAAGCGGAATAATCATCTTAACAAATATCTGTGCCCTTGTCGCACCGTCGATTCTTGCCGCCTCGTCGAGAGACTTAGGAATCGTATCAAAGTAGCCCTTGCATACATAGTAGCCCATTCCGGAGCTTGCAACCGAGATAAGGATGAGTCCAGGAACCGCACCTGCCTGTGTAAGACCGAACTGCTTTAACAGGAAGTAGAGACATATCATGGTGAGGAAGCCCGGGAACATTCCAAGGATTAACCAGAATCTCATGAGTAACTCTCTGCCCTTAAAACGCATTCTTGAGAGCGCATAGCTCACACAAAGAACGAATGCAGTCTGACCTATTGATACAAAAAGAGCAATTATAAGTGTATTTCCATACCACTTTAAGAATTTAGTCTCACCGCTGAACAAGAACTTATAGGAGTCAAGTGAAAACTTCTTAGGCAGAAGATAATCAACCATTCCGCCAAGCTCCGTAATGTATGAACGGAAGCTCTGGAGTACCAGACATACAAACGGGAACAGCCATATTATACTTATAAGGACCAATACTATATAAGCAATTGTATTGCTTACTCTCTTGCGCGTACGCATATTATGTTGTTTAGCCATTATTGGAATCCCTCCTCGTCCTTAACTGATGGAAGCATATTGTATACCACCAATGATACAACAGCAGTTACCACGAATACCATGATACCGATAACAGCCGCCATCTTGTAGTTGGTATCTTCGACAGTCATCTTATAGAGCCATGTTACAAGCAGATCGGTGTAACCTGCACCGCCCGAAAGTGAAAGCGATTGCGGCTTTCCCTGATTGAGCAGGAAAATAATGTTGAAGTTATTTAAGTTGCCCGTAAACGATGTGAGCAGGTAAGGTCCTGTCACGAAAAGCATATACGGAAGTGTAATCTTCCTGAAGGTCTGGAATGCATTCGCACCGTCAATCTTGGCACTCTCGTAAAGCTCCTCCGGTATATTCATAAGAAGTCCTGTCATGATGAGCATTACATAAGGAATACCCACCCAGAGGTTAACCAGGAGAATTGTAATCTTGGCAAGTGTAGGATTCGTCCAGAACGGAATAGGCTGGCTTATCCACCCCCACTTCAGGAGGTACATATTCACAAGTCCGTCGTTTGCGAACATCTTTCCCACATAGAGAAGGGAAATGAACTGTGGAATGGCAATCGTCATAACAAGTATTGTTCTCCACAGCTTCTTGAACTTAATGCCCTTCTTGTTGATGAGGATGGCAACCGCCATGCCAAGGAAATAGTTCAAAAAGGTTGCAAAGAATGCCCATATAAGTGTCCATGAAAGAACCGTTCCGAAGGTCTTGCCAAAACCGCCCGTACCGATAGAGAACAGGTTCTTAAAGTTCGTAAGTCCAACCCATGTGAACAGATTAGTCGGTGACTGATGTGTAGCATCGTAGTTAGTGAATGCTATACAAATCATAAATATAATAGGAAGAAGCACAAACATGAACACACCAATCACCGGCAGAGCGAGGATTGTCTTGTCAAAATGCTCATCAAAAAGTGTTGCAATATCGTCCTTGTTTGAAGGAAGGATAAGCTTATTCTGGTTATTCTTGTTATCCCTTATGTTGAGCCTCCACACGAAGATGAATGCAAAGATAACAAATATGCTCAGAATACTATATAACAGGATAAGAAAGCTGTTATCTCCGTACGTATACACATAGTTAGCATCGTATCCTCCGACCTTTGTTCCGAGTGTTCCTACGTCCTTAAGATATTCTGCCCCGAAGAACACCATATACAGGATAAAAAGAACCTCCGAACCCAAAAATGCTATTCCTCTTACCCACTGCTTTCTGGTAAGTTGACCAAAGCCCATAATCAAAAAGGAAACTCTGGTTTTCCAGTCGCCCTTTGCAAAGGTGGTTCCAATATCCTTTATATCAGCTCCAACCGTCTTAAATGCTCCGGAGACCTTTCCTTTCTTTTTTTGATCAGCCATGTCTGCAATTACCTCCTCAATTCTGGTTTATTACTGCGGTCATTCACGCAGAGCGGACGGCACTCATGTGCCTGTCATAAAAGCACTAATCCAATCATTCCATCCGTGCTGCCTCCTCTGCACAAATGACCTCTCTTATTAAAAGTGCGGGGGGAATTAATTCCCCCCGGCTTCAGATTAAATTCATTAGAATTATTTACTGGGCATAGGACTGCTGACGAGCCTGGAAGTCTTCAAGAACCTTCATAAGTTCATCATCGCTCATATTGTCATACTTGTCTGCAATGACATCATCACCAAGTGATGTAGCGTCTGTCCAGTAATCTCCAGGATACTGACCCTGTGGAATTGTGTAAGCAAGCTGCTCTGCGAGTGCTGATAAAGCTGCATCTGCCTTAACTGCATCACTCTGCTGTGCTACAAGGTTAGATGGTCCCCATGCAACCTCATTGAAACGTGCAAGCTGTGTCTCTTCGTTAGATAAGTACTCAGCGAGTGCGAGACATACAAGCTGCTTGCCCTGCTCTGTCTGAGGCTTAACACCGATAAGCTTAAATCCGCCGAAGCCGCTCATCTGATAGCTCTGTCCGTCAACTGTGAAGCTTGGCAGCTTAGCACATGCATAATTGTCACCGAATACTGCCTTAGCTGCATCTGCATCCCATACACCATCTACGATAGCTGCAAGGTTAGTTGCCTTATCAACTGATGAACCATTCTGGAATGAAGGAGACTTAGCAAGGTTAATTATAGCCTTAAGTGCTGCAACGCCTTCCTTGCTTGCGTATGTAACATCAGAGCCTACGAACGCACCTGATTCATCGGTTGTATACTCAAGCTTACAGCCTGTAGCGAAGAAGAATGATGTCTGATACCAGCCGGAGTTAATCTCCATGTAGATGTTCTTGCCTGCCTTCTCGCAGTCAGCTACGATAGCGTCAAGGCTTGTAGGATCTGTAACCACACTCTTATCATAATATAAGAAATATCCGTTATCGGATGTGATAGGGAAAGCATATACTGTGTTACCAACCTTAGAAGCGCCTACGGCACCTGCATCATTGTTAGTTGAAACGAAGTTCTCATAATATCCTGTAAGTGGCATGAGAGCACCTGCTGCAACAAGACGTGCTAACTGATCCTGTGCGAAACCGAAGATATCAGCTCCTGCTTGAACATCTGTTACCATATTGCCGGCTGCATCGCCTTCACCTGTTGCCTGAATCTCTACTGTGTAGCCTGCCATATCAGGGTTAGCCTTGAAGAATTCATCACATTTGGCCTGTGTGAAATCAACAACCTTATCTGCAACCCAGATCTTAATTGTGCCTGAGCCATAATCTGCAAGTGTCGGTCTGTCTGATGCGGCAGTCTTGGTTGTCTCTGTCTCACCATCTGTTGATGCTGCTGATGAAGATGTTGGTGCTACTGTTGTTGTCGTGTCACCATTACCTGCATTGTTGTTCTTGCTGCACGCTGTAAGTGATGTAAAAGCCATGGCTGTTACGAGTGCAACTGATAATGCTTTTTTGAACTTTCTCATAATAAATTTCCTCTCTTTCTTTTTTCCTCCCGAACTTCGTAAGCTCCTCTTCTAAAACTCTTCTAAAACAGCTGTTACGAAACTTTCGAAAGCTTATGTACTGATAATACTCCCCTGTTTTGCAAAAGTCAATAGCCTTTTGTGCATTTTGCATATTTTTTTTTGCTTATATTATTTGTTTTGGATATTTTGATGTTATTATTTACAATGAAGAAAAAGTGTGCTATCATTTTCGTATAATTTTATGTTTTTGTTTTCGAAAACTTGTGTAGAACAATGAGAAGGAAAGATGATGTATGGTTACTATTAAAGACATTGCCGAAAGACTCGGCATTTCAATAAGTACCGTTTCCAAGGGACTGCATGGCGCAAGTGATATAAGCGAAGAAATGCGCCAACAGGTTTTAGACACCGCTATAGAAATGGGTTATATAATTAAAGAAAAGAAACCAGCCACAAGGCAGAAGGTCTGTATTATTGTAGAAAATATGGAATACGCGAATATCAACCAGTTCGGTTATGAGCTTATCGCCGGTTTCCGGCTTGTAGCAAGCGAAGCCCAGTTTGAAGTTGACATCGTTCCTATTGACCAGTACTTCCAGACATGGCAGACCTATGACAGTCTTATGAAGCAGAATGGTTATTCGGGAGCTTTTTTTCTTGGTCTTGAGCTTAATGAGATATATATGAAGCAGCTTGAAAAGACAACCATTCCCACAGTCCTGTTTGACAACTATATTTCCAATGAACATATAGCTTATGTAGGTACAGATATACACGTCGGATTTTCGACCCTGATAAGATATCTGAAGGAAAACGGTCATAGAAAAATTGCATTTTTGAATGGTTCCAAAAACAGCTACATATCAGCGCTGCGATATCAGGGCTTCATACAGGCTATGAATGAGGCAGAGCTTGACCTTGATATGCAGCTTATAGGGCATACCGTATACTATCCGGATGAGACAGTGGCTGATTTTGTGAAAGGCTTCACAGGCAGAGGAGCTACAGCCATAATGTGTGCCAGTGATCTTATCGCAGCAAGAACCATAAACGAGCTTCACAAGCTCGGGCTTCGTGTGCCGGAGGATGTAAGTGTGACAGGCTTTGACGATCTGCCGGTGGCAAAGTATCTTGCCCCTCCCCTTACTACCATAAGGCAGGAGCGTTTCGCTCTCGGAAAGTCCGCATTCTCATTATTAAAAGACCTTATGTCGGGTCTGCCTGTCAGCACCATGCTTCTTCACTCAACCGTGGTACTGAGAGAATCCGTTGGAAAAGCACCGAATTAAGCAAATTGGGACAGGGGTCTGACCCCATGTCCCAAAGCAAAAAATGGGACAGGTTGTCAGACCCCTGTCCCAATTTTGTGAAGCGCCGGAAGCGCATTTCCTTCATAATCAAAGAGTGCCTGATTAGCCCACTCATTTCCGCAAGGCTCCTTCACTCCAAGATACTGTATGGAAGCACTTGTCGCCCATCCCGAACCGACAACAGGTATCCATGCTGGTTCCCAGTAATAAAAGCCCAGACACTGTGGATGTCTGCCAATCATCTCTATAAGCTCTTTCATATATTCTGACTGTCCTTCCGGACTTATACTGTACTTGGAATTATCAAGTGCGGAGTTCTTTCCGGCTGCCATTCCTTTTCGTGCATTTTCACCCAGCTTTTCTAAACCGGCGTAATCCTCAGTTGTATATGGCATAGCTGTCTCAACAATACACACATCCTTATTATATTTTTTCGATAGAATCTCTATGTTCTCCTCCAAAGCACTGAGTCCATAGGTCTTTTTATAAGGAAAATAAGAAACTCCGATAATATCATAGTCAAGCCTGCTGCCATATTTATCAAGAAACTCTGTATACACCTCATGCTCCGGCTCTGCGGCTGTATGTAAAATCACCTTAGCAGCCGGAGCGGCCATGCGTATTCCCGATATCGCTGACTGCAAAATAGAGCATGCCGTCCCATACTCCGGAAATCTTCCTTCAGGCCACAGAATACCATTCGATATCTCATTGCCGGGCTGGATCATGTCCGGGCACACTCCGGCAGCGGTCAGATACTCAAGAACCGATACCGTATACCGCTTAACCGCATCGCAAAGCTTATCCGTGTCATACCCTCTCCATGCCTTAGGCTTCATCTGCCTGCCCATGTCCGCCCAGAAATCGCTGTAATGGAAATCAAGCAGGAAGCTCATTCCGACAGCCTTACATCTTCGCGCAAGCTCTATGACCGTCACAAGGTCATCGCTCCCACCTCCGTATGCTACACCGTCAATATCAAAAGGGCTGTTCCACAGTCTCAGCCTCACACTGTTGACCCCATGTGATGCCAATATGTCTTCCAGCTTTCCTTCTGCGCCATTATCATAGAATTTTGTCTTTAGTCTCTCAAGTTCAAGTAAGGTAGATATGTCTACACCTTTAATCATAGATTATTTCCTTCCTTGCAAAAGAATTCCACTGCCTGTCATATTTCCCGGTATAAACAAAACCAATAACCCTTCTACTGCTGTCCAAGACAATAATTGATAAACTGCTGTGCGGTTCGTCCTGAGATTCCCCCATGGCTTAATTCCCACTTATTTGCCTCTGTACACAATTGCTCATCTGTCATGTTAACTCCGCTCTTTCTGGCAAGCTCAATGACAATATTAAAATATTCCTTCTGACTAGGCTTAGAGTAATTGATTGTAACACCGAACCTGTTTACAAGCGAAAGCTTCTCCTGCATTGTGTCTGAACGGTGCATTCCATTGTCTGTCTGCACGTCATCCCTGTCATTCCATGTCTCCTTGATAAGATGACGTCTGTTGGAGGTTGCATATATAAGTATATTATCCGGCTTTGTCTCAACACCGCCCTCAATGACTGCCTTTAAGAACTTATACTCTATCTCAAACTCCTCGAATGATAAATCATCCATATAGATGATAAACTTATAATTTCTGTTCTTGATAGCCGCAATCACATTCGACAAATCCTTGAACTGGTGCTTGTAAATCTCAATCATTCTAAGCCCCTGGTCATAGAATTCATTTACGATTGCCTTAATGCTTGTGGACTTACCTGTTCCGCTGTCGCCAAAAAGGAGTACATTGTTAGCCTTCTTTCCATCAACAAACGCCTTGGTGTTATCGACAAGCTTCTTTTTCTGGATTTCGTAGCCGACAAGGTCATTTAACATAACCTTTTCCATGTTGTTGATAGGCTGGAAATTGATATGTCCCTCCGCATCCGATGAGAAACGGAACGCCTTGTTAAGTCCGAACATTCCGACACCGTATGCCTTATAAAAGCCTGTAACCAGCTCAAAAATCTCATCCGCATCCTCAGCCTGACCAAGCTTGAGGGAAAGCCCTCTGACTTTTTCGCTCACGTTCTTATTGTACATAAGCTCCGGCTTGCCTATAGCCTTATAATTCTCGAGAATGTCAAAGCTGTCTATGCCAAGCCTCTCCTGAAGCCATGAAAAATCATAATGGAACAGCTCATAAAATGCCTTAAAATCATTTTTTGCAAAGATATTGGCACTACCATCCTTGGCACCAACCTTCTCGCAGGTTATACTGAACGGATTCTCATCGGTTATCAATAGAAATGTAAGATAATTATGCCATAGATTGTTGTCAAAGCCGTAGGATGTCGCAAGCACAAGCAGTCTCTTAATCTGTCTGTAAGCCTCAATCACAAGTTCATCCTTAGGTGCATCCATATCCTTAGCTCTTTTTGAGACATCACACAGCTTCATCAATATGGAATCCGCCGGCATATCCCCGTACATTATCAGTTTAGAAACTATATTTTCCATACTAATCCTCATTTCCGAGCGATTTATCGCGAGGAGGCGATGAGAAATTCGCATAGGCGATTTCTCATCTGCCATCAAAGCAATTTGTTTTCACTCAGAAACAAATTACATGTGTGAAAAATATGCTATCAAGCTTATTTTTCACACTAAGCCTCATTCCAATATTCTGTATTTCATATTCTTATATATCCAGCTTCTTCACACAGGCAAGTGCCACTGCCCCCGGTCCTATATGGCACGACACACTCAGCGACAGCGGGTTCATCACAATATCATGCTCCGGAAAAAGTGCCTTCACCTCATCATAAAACAGCTTTCCCTCATCAGGCTCTCCGGAATAAGCTATCTCAATATACATATTTTCTCCCTTTGCCGAGCTTCCAAAGCGCTTGACAAAATCATCCGAAACAGCATTTATCATAGTCTGCTTCGCCTGCTTGAGCGTTCTGCACTTAGAAAATGCGTCAAGCTTCTCGCCCTGAATCTGGAGAACAGGCTTGAGCTTTAACAATGTGCCAAGCGCCGCTGCGGCAGGTGTTATTCTTCCGCCCTTCTTAAGATAATATAATGTTGAAAGAGTTATATATATACTTGACTCAAACTTAGTCTCCTCAAGCTTATCCTTAATCTGCTTAGCTGTATAGCCCTTTTCAGCCATAGCCATGGCATCTAACACAGACTGCCTCTGTGTTACGGAAATTCTCTGGTTATTTACCACCTGAACCTTCCCGTCATAATCATCTGCAAGCATTATCGCAGTCTGGCATGAGCTGCTTAGACCGCTTGACATAGGAATATGGACAACCTCATCATACTCCTTAAGCAGTCCGTCCCACAGATCTGTCACATCGCCCGGCGATGGCTGTGAGGTCGATATCTCCGCATCCTCGCCCAATGCCTTATAAAACTGCTCCTGTGTAAGATCAATATCCTCATAATAAAGCCTGCCATTTATATAGAAAGGCATAGGAAGCACCGATATTCCCAGTTCCTTTGCACATGCCTGCGTTATTCCACTGTTGCTGTCCGTTACTATCGCTACCTTACTCACTTCAATCCTCCATTTTCAGTGTACTGCTTTTCTACAACCTCGCCCTGCTTTTTATATATGCTGTTCCCGGCAACATAGCCTCTCACGGATGAAAGGGGATAGATATTGCTTCCACGTCCTATCACTGTTCCCGGATTGAGCACTGAACCACATCCAACCTCGACATTATCTCCAAGCATGGCACCGAACTTCTTAAGTCCCGTCTCAATCACCTGTCCGTTACACCTTACCTTGACCAAAGCCTTATCAGACTTCACATTCGAGGTTATTGAGCCTGCTCCCATGTGGGACTTATAGCCCAGGATTGAATCCCCAACATAATTATAATGCGGAACCTGAACCCTGTTAAATAGTACCACATTCTTAAGCTCTGTTGAATTTCCTACAACTGCTCCCTCGCCCACAATCGCATTTCCTCTGATGAATGCGCAATGACGGACTTCTGCATTCTTTCCTATAATACATGGTCCGTTGATGTATGCAGTAGGTGCTACCACAGCGCTCTTGGCAATCCAGACATTTTCCGCTGTCTCATCATATTCCGATTTATCAAGCGTTCTCCCAAGCTTCTTGATAAATTCGCCGATAAGCGGAAGTGCCTGCCACGGATAATCAAGTCCCTCAAAAAGTTCTGCTGCTATCGTCTCACTGAGATTATATAGCTTCTCTATTCTAAGCTCTTCTGACATAATGCAATCTCCTTCAAAAATTTCCTGCAAATTAGAATTATTCTATCACATAAGTTTACCTAAAACAATCTATTTATCCTAATTACTTATAGAATGATGCCGCATAATCAAAATATGGTCTCAGCATATACTGGTTATTCACCTGTTTAACCGCAAGCGTTCTTCTGGTAACATAGCCTTCGAGCTTATCCAAGTATTCCCGGCTTGATATGCTCGAATCGGCAACACCTGTAAGCCCCTTCTCCCAGCTCGCCGTGAGTGTAGGATCCAGCAGATATTTTATCGATGCTGCCACAACATCATATATCATCTCTCCAAGAAGTGTAGGTGTGATAATCTGGGTTTTGCCGTTGAGCTTGATGTAGCCCTTGTCGATAAGCTTTTTCAATATCTCGGCACGCGTTGCGCTCGTTCCGATACCGCTGCCCTTTATCTGTGCCCTAAGCTCCTCATCCTCGATAAGCTGTCCCGCATTCTCCATCGCAAGAATCAGCGAACCGGAATTATACCTCTTAGGCGGTGATGTCTTTCCTTCTTTGACAAAAAATTCTCCTGCCTGTATTATGTCACCCTTCTTCAGCTTCTGTAAAAGCTCAAGCATCGCTGCATCACATTTTACATCCTCTGTCTCATCATCGTTGTTCTTATTTCCCCTGTTCTGCGAAGCAGGTATCCCCGCAACCTTAAGGTAGCCCTCCGATATAAGCACCTTGAAGCTTGAGAAAAGGCTTTCCGTATCTTTTTTCATAATAATCGCAACCTTCTGGTATACAGCAGGCGGATAGAATATCGCAAGGAATCTCTTCACAATGGTGTCATACACCTTGAGAGCCATTGCCGAAAGTCCCCTCACAGCCCCTGTCTGTCCTGTCGGTATAATCGCATAATGGTCGGTAATCTGCTTGTCATTCGTGTACTTCGTCTTAGCTATCGTCTTATAGCTGCCGCCCGAAAGAATCTCCGCTGCATACCCGGCGGCAGGCTCATATCCTCTAAGCCCATTTATATTTTTATATATTTCCTTAGCAACGGCGGTGGATAAAACTCGCGCGTCCGTTCTTGGATATGTGACAAGCTTCTTTTCATACAGCTCCTGAGTTATCCTGAGTGTCTCATCAGGGCTTATCTTAAACAATCTTGAGCACTCATTCTGAAGCTCTGCAAGGTTAAACAGAAGCGGTGCGCTCTTGTTCTCCTTCTTCTTTTCAAGCCCTGTTATAACAAGGTCAGCCGGCGGAACAACGCTCAGATTCCGCGAGGTATCAGGCATTTTCACTTCTGTTATCTGCTCAATAAGCGCCCTTGCGTCCTCCTCCTTATTAAATCCATTCTCCTTGTACAGCTTAGGGGAGGCAAAATATTTTGAGCCCTCCGCAGCACGCCACTCAGCCTCAAATACGCTTCCGCCTAAGCTGCACTTAGCCAGTACCCTGTAAAACGGTGTCTCAACGAACTGCCTGATTTCCCTCTCGCGTTTTACTATCATGCCCTGCACACAGGTCATAACGCGTCCGACCGCTATAACGGTGCCTTTCTGAAGCTTCAGGTAATTAGATATAGTATTTCCATATTTCAAGGTCAGGACACGCGAAAAATTGATACCCATAAGGTAATCCTCCTTCGCGCGCAGATATGCAGCGTCCGCAAGGCTGTCATATTCGGATAAATCCTTCGCCTCCCGTATTCCTCTTAAAATCTCCTCCTCAGTCTGTGAGTCTATCCACACGCGTCTTCTTTTCTTGCCCTCAACATGAGCCTGCTGTTCAACAAGTCTGTAGATATATTCTCCCTCACGCCCGGAGTCCGTGCACACATATATTGTATCTACATCAGGACGATTAAGGAGCCCTGAAACAATATCAAACTGCTTTTTTACTCCTTCGATAACCTCATACTTCCACTCAGCCGGAATAAAAGGCAGTGTATCAAGACTCCATCTTTTAAGCGCCGGGTCATAACATTCAGGATAGCTCATTGTGACAAGATGTCCGACACACCATGTCACAACAGCCTCGTCCGATTCAACGTAGCCATCGCGGCGCACTGTATTATATTTTAATGCCTTGGCAAATTCCTGTGCCACACTAGGCTTCTCTGCTATAAATAAAGCTTTACCCATTTATTATACTCCAATAAAGACTGCCCCGGCCAGCATCCATACCCATCCCGTATCAAAATAACACCAAAGCCGCCTATTTTGACTCATCAAGTGTAAGACCGTATGCCTGAATGAAATGCTCCACAAAAAAGTTGACTTCAGGGAGCTTCATGTCCAGAACTGATTGCAGCGTTGTCTCCTCCGCTTTCAGGAAATCCTGATTTCCCATGGAACGCTCCTCAATGCACTTGACAAGTGCCGACAGCTTATCTGCCGCCTTGACATACAGCCACAGAACCGCCTCCTTCTCTGTATCCTGCAGCACCGGCTCATAGTAAGCTCTCATCTCCTCCGGAAGTCCACCCAAAAGCTCATCCTTAGCCACGCTCTCAACCTCCTTATACGCATGGCGTATAAGGGGATTATAATATTTTACAGGTGTCGGCATATCTCCCGTGATAATCTCCGTGGCATCATGGTACATTCCCATTATGGCAAGTCTGTCCGCATTCAAGCTGCCACCAAAATACACATTGTTGATTACACCAAGCGCGTGCGCTATCATGGCGACATCGAGACTGTGTTCACATATATTCTCTTTTCTGGTATTTCTCATAAGTCCCCAGCGGTTGATATATTTCATTCTTCCCATCAGGGCAAAAAACTGATTCTCTTTCATCTATATATATTCTCTTTCTATTCACCAAATACTTCTCTAGCCGCTGCGACGGTATCCATGGCATCCTTGGCATAGTAATCTGCGCCAATCTGCTTTGCATACTCCAGTGTGAGCACCGCACCGCCAACCACAATCTTGCAGTCGACCTTGTGCTCATGAAGCAGCTCAATCGTCTTTTCCATGCTGACAAGGGTTGTTGTCATAAGTGCGGACAGACCTACAAGCTTAGCCTTGTGCTCTATCGCCGCATTCACAACTGTCATATAGTCGACATCCTTGCCCAGGTCTATAACTGTATAACCGTAATTTTCAAGGATTACCTTCACTATATTCTTTCCTATATCGTGGACATCGCCCTTTACCGTAGCCATGACAATCTTTCCTTTGCTTACAGGTGTCTTGTTATCAGCCGCAAGCTTCTTTTTGATAACCTCGAAGGAAGCCTGCGTAACCTCCGCTGCAAGAATGAGCTGAGGCAGGAACACCTTTCCCTTCTCAAAATTCTTGCCGATACGGTCAAGCGCGGGTATGAGCGTTCCATTGATTATATCAAGAGCTTCCATGTGCTCAAGCATCTGAGCCGTAAGTCTGGCACCATCATTCTTAAGCCCATTCTCAACAGCGTAGGCGAGTGTTCCCTTTTCAGGTGCTCCACTAGTGGATGAATCTGAGGCAGAGGTGCTCTTAGCCGCATTCTCCTGTTTTCCTGCCTTCACAGGGGTATATCCGTTATATGCCCGGATATAGTCCATGGAGTTGCGGTCTATGCCGGTCAGAAGCCTGTATGCGCGCACCGCACCTGTCATCGAAACCACATTAGGATTGATAATCGGCAGTGTAAGTCCATAGGTGAGCGCCATAGCAAGGAAATTCTGGTTAACAAGCTCTCTGTACGGAAGTCCGAATGAGATATTCGACACTCCGAGAACCGTATTAAGTCCAAGCTCATAATGTACGGCATGAAGCGCATTCAGTGTCTCCATGACACCATCCTGCTCTGCGGAGGCGGTGAGAGTTAAACAGTCTATAAACACATTCTCCTTAGGTATTCCGATTGCAAGCGCCCTGTCAAGGATCTTCTTTGCGATGGCAACACGCTCCGGTGCGGTCTTAGGTATTCCGTTCTCATCAAGTGCAAGACCTACCACGCAGGCTCCATACTTCTTGACAAGCGGCAGTACATTGTTGAGGGAATTTTCCTCACCGTTTACTGAATTGACAATCGGCTTACCGCAATATATTCTTAGCCCTGCCTCTAAAACCTCAGGTATAGTACTATCAATCTGCAGAGGAACGTCGCATACGGACTGGATAGCTCTTATGGCATCAACCATCATGCTCCTCTCATCAATCTCCGGAAGTCCTACATTGACATCAAGTATCTCCGCACCGCCATCAATCTGCTCAAGTGCCTGATTCATAATATAATCAAGGTTATGGTCTTTGAGTGCCTGCTTAAACAGCTTCTTTCCGGTAGGATTTATTCTCTCACCGATAATTCTGGGCTGATTAATCACAACTGTATTGCTCGCTGAGCATACCGCAGATGGGATGGCTCTTTCCTCCCGAACAAATTCCGCGCTGTCAAGAGCCTTCTTGAGCTCCGCTATGTATGCAGGACTCGTACCGCAGCAGCCGCCCATTATGGTTACGCCTATCTGAGCCATCTTAGCCATCTTTGCAGCAAATTCCTGCGGAGTTACATTGTATTCATTAGTCACAGGGTCCGGAAGTCCTGCATTAGGCTTTACAACAAGCGGAAGCCTTGTATATCTGCCAAGCTCCTCAACAACCGGGTATAACTCATCCGGTCCTAATGAGCAGTTAACACCCAGTGCATCAACTCCAAGTCCCTCCATAGTGAGTGCCATCGAAGATACCTGGCAGCCCGTGAAGGTTCTCATATTCTGTTCAAAGGTCATTGTACAGATAATAGGAAGCTCTGTATTCTCCTTCGCAGCGAGTACGGCAGCCTTAAGCTCTAACAAATCCGTCATCGTCTCAAACACAATGACATCTGCCTCACGGCCTGCGATTACCTGTTCCTTATATATATCGTATGCTTCCTCGAATTTCAAATCTCCTGTAGGCTCAACAAGTCTTCCGATAGGTCCCAAATCAAGTGCAACTATGCAGTCTGTCCCTTCACATGCCTTTCTGGCATTCCCAATTCCCTTCTTTATGACCTGCTCCACTGTGTAGCCACAGCCCTCAAGCTTATATCTGTTGCCGCCGAAGGTGTTGGTATAGATTATATCCGAACCACTCTCAACGTACTGTCTATGTATTCCGACAAGAAGTTCCTCGTTGGTGAAGGATAATACCTCCGGTATCTGTCCAAGCTTAAGTCCCGATGCCTGAAGCATGGTTCCCATGGCACCATCCAGCAATATATATTTTTTATCTGCCTTATTTTTCTTTTCAAGTAATTCCTTAAACTCCACAGTGTTCACCTTTCTTGCGGAATCTGCAGGTGTCCTTCATCATGCACACACTACAGCCACGTCTTTTTCTTTCAATTTCATAATCAGAGACACCTATAACCGCCGTAACAGACTTACAGGGAGTCATAAGTCCACCCCCTGTAATGTTAACTCCTATTCTCTTCTGAGCACACAGCACATTCAAAAAAAGCGCCTGTGTCTCCAGTGGAAAATCACCATACCCCGGACTAAAGCGCCAGGTGGTGTATTTACCGGCAAATTCTTTTATAATCTCCTGTTCCGCAATATCACACACCTGCTCAACCGCTGCTGAAGCCATGCTGTCCGTGATGACAGCAGAAGCCATGCTTCTGACTGACAGCTGCCTTATAAGCCTGTCAACTCCGTCCGACAATGTCGCTGCGAACAGTACCACACCATTACAGCCCTCCAAATGCTCGAAAATCGCTCCTCCGCACAATCTTAACGATGTACCGTACAGTGCAATACTGCCCGGCTCACTGTCATTTTTATCAATTTCAAAATACTTATATGTATACTTTGCGTCAATAACCTCCAGAAGCTTCCTCTCGCAATCGGCGGCAATCTCCGCCGTCTGCTCATCAGGAGCCGATATACCATAGCCAAGATAGCGGAACGCTTCTTCTGTATTTATCTTATCCAGTCTCATGTGCCCGCCTCCCGGAAATTTACTATCAACGCATTTATATTCCACGCTAATGCTGATTATTTCGAGTTATATCTCGAATATTATAATCTAATAAAGATTATTTTACGGAGAATTTATAAATTGTCACAAAATCAAATGGTACCCCTGCCTTGGCAACCGGCGATTCAAATGCCATGTTGTTCACCGAATCCGGGAAGAACTGGCTCTCAAAGCATACTCCGCTCCTTCTTCCATAGCAGCAGTTATCCTTTCCCCGCACTTTTCCGCTAAGGAAATTGCCTGTATATATCTGGATACCCGGCATCTGGGTAAACACTTCCATGTATCTTCCGCTCCCGCTGTCATAAAGGCTTGCCGCAAGCTCCACCTCGCCCTTGTTGTCAAGAACAAAGTTATGGTCATAGCCACCTGCAAGCACAAGCGGCTCATAATCGGTCTCGATGTCCCGCCCTATAGCCTTTGGTTCAGTGAAATCCATAGGTGTTCCCTTTACGCTTCTGTATTCCCCTGTAGGAATAAGACCTGAATCGGAAGGTGTAAATTCCTTCGCCGCAAGCCACATTTCCTGATTATATACCGTGCCGGAAGCGTGTCCTGCCAGATTGAAATATGAGTGGTTGGTAGGATTTACTATGGTATCCTCACCGGCAACTCCTTCATACTCTAAAATTACGCTGTCATCCTCAGTGAGAACATACATAGCCGATATATGAAGCTCACCCGGCATTCCCTGATCCCCATCCGGGCTTATAAGTGAAAATCTTACCGCAAGACCTCTTTCATCCTCAACAATCTCACTGCTCCATTTCCTTGAGCTGTATCCATCCGGACCGCTGTGAAGATTGTTCCTGCCATCATTTATGGCAAGCTGATACTCCTTTCCGTTTATCACGAAATGTCCGTTCTTGATGCGATTGGCATTACGTCCCACAACAACGCCGAAGTTAGCGCCATTTTCCTTCTCATACTGCTCCACATTGTCAAAGCCAAGGACAACATCTGCAAAATTACCGTCTCTGTCCGCCACCTCAAGCGACTGAAGTGCCGCCCCGATCTCAATGACTCTCATTCTCGTTCCATGCTCATTCGTCACAGTGTATGAGTATACCTTCTCACCATGACTATCATGACCGAATACCTCTTTAATAATTCCCATAACAAAATACCTCCCAATAAAATATTATTTTCTAATCTTACAAATACAATTTATTTTGTAATCTTAACCTTAACCATTCCCCATAAATATCCAACGCTCCTTCTGTTGAGCACAAGATATATCAGATACGCAATAGCTGTTATCGCAAAAGCAGATCCCGAATGCAGCTTCCAGCACGCATAAGCACAGATGACCACCAGCACAAGCTCCTCAGCCATTCCCACGCGCGCGCCTGCCTGTCCGGACGCTTCACCAAGCAGACGTTCAAGATAAAGCTGTGAAATAAAATATCTCACACCTATCGAACATACCATAAACAGAATAATCGAATCTATACTGTGCAGGCCATACGCACCCACAATAGATAGTACGACGCTAAGCGCCATGGAAAAGATATTGACATACAGCAGAAATCTCTCTTTTCTCAGTACCTTAAAATATGTCGCACACACAAGGTTCATCTTGCCGTCAAAAATACACATCGGCAGTAAAATTGCCATATACGCAAGACTGGTCTCATACTGCGGAAGCCAGAGCTTAAGTATCTCCTTAGCCGGTATATACACCAGAAAAACGATGGGCAGCATCACATTAAGAACATGCTTGGACATTTCAAAAAGACTCTTCTGCCTCTTCTCATCAATCTGCCTGAGTGCCGGAAACAGTACCATCGAAATCTGAGATACGAACAGTAAAAAGAAATTGGTAAGCGTCAATGAAAACGAAACCTCACCAAAATCCTCTATCCCCCAATATCTGTCTATTATGAATCTTCCCCCGCCAAGTATGAGATTGCCGGCTATGTTGGCAATGGTAAGGTTGATACCTATTCTTATACTGTCCAATGCCTCACGCGCTACTGTACCAAATGCCATTCTCCCGGCAAACACAATCTCACGTCCCTTGTACACACAGTAAAGCATGGCGCACAGCTTAGCTGACATATAAAGCCATACATAGGTCTTGTAATCGCTGCTTTTTACAATGAAAAGAGCAAGAATGGATACCATGAACACAATCTTGTCAATCATAACGGACAAGGAATATAGTCTTGTCTCGTTAGCGGCCTGAAACACACATCCAAGATACAATGTCAGATTGTATAACAGCATATAAACGGCAGTCATTATGAATACGAACTCTGTATCGACACCATTTCCCGACAAAACAGTCCACAGCACAATCCCTGTCGCTATGACCGACTGGAATAATGCACCGAACCAGAACTGTCCGCCTAACAGCTTCTTATCCATGTCTTCATACTCTGTTCCGCCAATCTTAAGATATACTCCGTCATTAAGTCCGAAATGGAAAAAGCCTGTATACCCTGTATAAAACAGAAAGAGTGACCAATAGCCATAGTTCGCCTTGTCAAAAAACTTAGGCAGAATAAGTGATGTGAGTATGCTTAAAAGCAGTGATATTCCCTGTGCAGCAAAAGCATATATAATATTTCTTAGAATTCTTCGTTCCTGCTTCATTTTAACTGGTTTTTCTTTTCCTTAAGGGTAATCTCAACCTCAAGTCCGATGCTGTCGGCAACACGTACAATCATATCAAGAGTAGGATTGTACTTGCCACTCTCAAGACGGCTTATATTAGGTCTCTGGATTCCTGTGTTATCTGAAATATCTGCCTGTGTAATCTTCTTGGCCTTGCGGTAACTGATGAGCTGCTCAATAAGCTGCTTCCTCGTCTCAAGCTGTACGCTCTCAACCTGCTTCTTATTGGTATTCCTGATTTCCCTGCTCTTCTCTGTCTCATTAGCTGTATTCTTAGCCATATTTTCCTCCGTTTTTGTGCCGGGCTTTCTGCCTGCGACAAATAATTTTCCGTATCATTTAGGATTGAATAATATTATCATAATAGAAACCTGTTGTCAATGTACTATTGACAAATATTTAGCAGCTGTACCCGCTTTAATACCGTACAGATGATTGCAAAACCCGGTGTATGACCGTCGCACCTTGTACGATTCTGCCGGCAAAATTGAGTTTCGCAATTATCTATGCATTACAAACTTGAAATAATCATGGTATTAGAATATAATAGCAGACAGTATTGTTAATTAAAACCGCGGCTTACATAATTTCATACCCGGATTTTACAATCATCCTTAATAAATATTAGTAACAAAGTAACAGAAATGAGGTTTTTATGGGAGAGCATTCAATATCAAGTATAAAAAAAGCTGCCAAAAGAATATTAGGTTCATATTTTTTCCGCTGCATACTTGCAAGCTTTATAACAGGAACAGGAATACTTCTTATATTTAATTACATATTGGACGGCAGCATGCAGGTCAGCAATGCATTCGATACAGAAGCATTTTATCAATCATTAATGTCCGCCTCCTCCGTAGATGAATTATATTCCACAATATATAACCGCATATCATCATTGGTACAGTCCGTAGGATATGATACATATTCGATAATGCTACGACGCTTCGCCATCGCAAGTATAGTCTCCTACCTTATCAGGCTTATGTACAATTTTCTTGTGGTATATCCATTTGAGGTGGGTAATTGCAGCTTTTACATGGAAGGACATTATAAGGAGCCGAAATTCCGCACACTTATCACTGCCTTTGAAAAAAATTATCTCAACACAGTGCTTATCCAGTTTTTGAGACATTTAAAGATTTTCTTATGGTCGCTTTTATTTATAATTCCGGGAGTGATAAAAAGCTATGAAACATTCATGGTTCCATATCTCCTCGCAGAAAATCCGGACATCGACCGCAGGGAGATTTTCGTATTGAGCCGCAGGATGATGGACGGGAACAAGATGAACTTATTCATTCTTAACCTTTCCTTCATCGGATGGATATTCCTGTCAATGCTTACAAGCGGTCTTGCCTACATCTTCTTTGTAGGTCCATACTATGACGCTTCACTTGCCAACATGGCAATGCGTATAAAAGCGCAGTACAATAACCTGACAGAAGACACCGCGTTTTAATTTAAACTAAAATATTTACAAATTTTGTTCCGGGTGTTACACTTTCAACAGCTTGATTTATCAAATAATCTATTTTCAGCAATTGAGGGAGAGAAATAATGGGATTAATAATATTTTTTGTAATCTGGTACTTCGCGTACGCGCGCAACAATCCAAAAATTTTCAGTAAGCTGAAAAAAAAGAAGGGACTCATAATTTTCATACTTATCGCCCTCTTCTTTTCAAATGCTTCCGGAAGTCTTTTCAGTCTTTCATTCGGACTTGGTTCACTTCTTATTCCGGCTTATGTTATTTACCGGATTATTAAGTCAATCTCTGCTCCCGATGAAACAGCTAAAAATAAGGAATTTAAAAAAGAGGCAAAAGAGGTACGAAACAGCACAATTCCTAAGTCTGAGCAGCTTCCGAACGCAGTTCCGAAGAGAATCAGGATTGTAGAAAAATTCAATGATAAATACAATCTCACCCTGACCCCATCCCAGATTCAGACCATCGTCGATGCCTCTTATGTATCGACCGACTGGGAATATCTCATACTGTCAATGCAGAAGGAATACCAGACGATACACCAGTGGTACAAGGCACCTATCGGCGGCTGGCTCCGTGTCTACCTGAAGGTATTTGACGTCCAGACTGTCTCATCTGATATGGCTCAGCAGAAGCGTATCTGCATCGACTCCTTCGACCAGATATTCCGCTCAATTGATTTGACGTCCTACAACACACCTGCATGGGATATCAGCAGAATCAACAACACTTACATGACCAACTTTGATGACATATCATTCATGATGGCATACCGCTTTCTCGAAGCAAATGGGCGCAAGTACACCCTCGGTGAAGTCGAAATCCTGCACACCGATGATGAACTCTCAGACCTCAAGAAAAAGTATGATGCCGAGACGGCCGGAGCAGGTGTCGGAGCACACTGAGTATTATACTTTAGTGCCATAATTCTCCTTCCGGTGTACATCCCGCAGGTTTTTGAAATAAAAGACCCCATAATTGCATTTTGTTTCAATGCAATTATGGGGTTTTTCTATATTTTTCTATAATTCTTCCGTTACTTTTTCTGTATCAGCATTATCATTTTCTTTATCGGAAAGCTTCGCAATCATCTGTATGTCCTCGTCGCTGAATTTATACTCATATTGTGTAAAATGCTGATTATCAGCCTGCATCACATTTTCACTTTTATCTGATTCATTCTTATACGCAGCATTCACTTCACCACTAGAGCTATCCGGATTTTCCTGTTTCACATCTTCGCCACCAGCTTGCCCCCTCTCAACAAACTTATGGGTAGCAAGCCACCTTATTCCATGATATATACCGCGAATCACCGCAAAGACTGCGAACATCACAATAAATCCCATTACACCAAACATTATATCAGCAAATTCCATGTTGCCGGTATTGCTTATTTTCTGACCGATTTCGATTGCAAATGTGATTACAATAATAAGAGTAAATACATATATCCACGCAATCACCATAACATGCTTCTTGCCGGCAAGCCATTTAAACAGCGGATACACAACAAAAATCATCAGCATGCCCAGTATTCCTATAACCAGAAAATGTAAATCCTTGTCCGAAAAATCATATTCAAACCGGTCATTCATATGCATTATGTAATTATGTATTCTGGCAATTATCTCCGTAATGCCATATAATAGCTCTCTCATAAATACTTCCCCCTTACAAAACAAAATCAAACCTTTAATTCTCAATTATTTATATATATTCACTAGACTTTTTACTTAAGGGAATTCAATTGAATCATCATTCTACGCATATATACAATATTACTCGCAATATATCGTGTCATATTATCCATTTTACAAATATCATAATTCCGTAACATTTCAAATTTTTGAAGCTCCAACTGATCTAAACTTAATAATTCGATCAAATCCTTATCTTTAAAAAAAATATTTACTATTTCATGTGCCAATATATTTCGCATATTTATAATGCGAATTACACAATCAAAAAAAGTGAATGTAACACCTGCACGCTGTATAGATTGTATTTCAAAATTGAATGCATCCAAGCAAGGATTTTTTTTAAATATCTTTATTATTTGATTAACTGTAAGCTCTTTAAATACATCATTTTCCTTATACTTTACAGATGTTAACCTTACTGTTTCTCCTTCTGTATCAATATATGATCCAATACGACCTCCATAAAAAAAATAAAGTTGTTGAATAACATTGGTTGGTAATGAATGAATATTCCGTTCAAATATTTCTCGAATTAAGTATTCAAGCTTATTGTACTCATTAAGAAATTCATACACCATAAGAGACTTAATTTGGACAACTATTGTATTTTCATCTATCCCATTCATCTTATTTCTCCATTAACATTTGTTTCACGCGGCAAAATCTATCATTTACATTGCTTGTTGTTGCTGGTGATTTTTCAAGAGTTTTCTTAATTAAATCATCTGCAAAAATTTTCTTTGTCTCTGAAAGTAGCTCGTCTGCAACATATAAACTTACAAATGGTATTATTGCATCAATCACATAATCAGCATTAGGAATATTCCCATAAAGGCTTTTTAATTTAACTGTCATATCCAATATACTCAAAAGTTTTTCCTTTTCAATTGAAATATTTCCTTTCTGTATATCTTGTAATACATTATTAATCATATCACGTGGTCTAGAATTATATCCTTCAACAATATTTTTTTCTATATTAGAACGCAAGAAAAAAGCAAGTGATTTATAAAACCTACCATAATCATCATACCTTTTAATATCATTATCCGTAAAAACAGATTTATAAAATTCACTATTTTTCTTTTGTTGTTCATCAACAAAATCTGTTATCCACCCAGTCACCTTTGACTTATATATGGCTCTTCTAATTTCATTTACTTTCAACTTTTCTGCTCCGCGATTCAATCTGGCAAAAATATCGTATTTTGTAAATTCAGGTGAATTAGCTGTTATAACATAAATATCTAATATTGAAGATAACATCTGTGATGTTTTTTCTGGCTCAATTTCACGAATCTCAGAAAAAAATTTTCCTCCAAAAATATCAGCATAATATTCAAGATTACGCTCGTTTAATCGTAATTCCCCCTTAATAAAATTCATTATCGCTGTTAAACGCTGTTTACCATCAACCACCTCATATTTTGTTTCATCTAAAATATCTTCACCAGGAATCTCAACAACATAAATTGGTGGGATCATTATTTCCATATATAAAGATTCAATGAATGCTGTTTTTTTATCGTTATCCCAAATTACACGACGCTGATAATCTGGATCAAGAATAAGTTTTTCATCTTTAATTTTTTGATAAATTTCCGCAATAGACCATGTTTGACGTACTATTTTAGTTTTTTGAAGAAGAATTCTTTTCTCGACAAATTCATTCTCTACTTTTTCTTTCTGCCCTTGTTCAACCTGTGTATTCTCGGCAAGCTGTAAAAGCTCATCTTCCTGTTGTTCATTTTCTATTAAAGTTGCATTCTTAATTTCTTCCATTTTTTTCATTATTAACCTTGTATGATAATTAGGAAGTTAATTATCACACGTTTCCTTTCTTTTAATATCGTGGTTCAATACATTCAGATACTGTGGACTTTTGATTTTGCCCTGTAGCTTTGACTACTCGAAGGAGTGTATTGCCGCTACCTTTATCTGAATTGTTTATAGCTGGATGTTGCCGGAGTAATCCGAGTACTTATTTTCATCAAGTCTACATAGGTTACGCCGTAACCATTAGATAATCGCTGGTGGATATCACGGTATCAGACTTTAGAAAGGGAGGTGCAACCTCATGATTTACGTAGGCATTGACATTGCCAAACTCAATCACTTTGCCTCAGCCATATCTTCTGATGGTGAAGAACTAATCAAGCCGTTCAAATTTACAAATGACAATGATGGCTTCCAACTGCTGATTTCCAAGCTAGATCCTCTGGACAAGGACAGCCTCATCATTGGTCTTGAATCAACGGCACACTACGGCGACAACCTTGTTCGATATCTTGTTGCTAAGAATTACAAAGTGTGTATGTTGAACCCCATCAAGACTTCTACTATGCGTAAGAACAACATTCGCAAAACGAAGACTGACAAAGTCGACACATACATCATTTGCAAAACTCTCATGATGCAGGAATCTCTCAGATTTGTGACCTTCTATGATCTTGATCTGATGGACTTAAAAGCCCTTGGACGATTCCGTCAGAAAACCATTAAGCAGCGAACCCGCCTAAAGATTCAGCTGACTTCTTACGTGGATGAGATATTCCCTGAATTGCAGTATTTCTTCAAATCAGGTCTGCATCAAAAGTCTGTCTATGCGCTTCTAAAAGAAGCACCAACACCGGAAGCTATTGCTTCTATGCATATGACTCATCTGGCTCATCTTCTCAAAGTGAATTCACACGGACGCTTTGACAAAGAGATGGCTCAGCAGTTAAGAGTTCTCGCACAGAAGTCTGTCGGTGCCAGCGACAGTTCTCTATCTATCCAGGTAACTCACACAATTCAACAAATAGAGTTACTCGATAGCCAATTAGAAAGAGTTGAAGCTGAAATGACGGAAATCATGAAATTCAATGATTCTGTCATTATGACCATTCCTGGTATCGGATATATCAATGGAGGAATGATACTTGGCGAAATCGGTGACATCCACCGTTTCTCCAGCCCCAACAAGCTGCTTGCATATGCCGGTTTGGATCCTTCTGTCTATCAGTCTGGAAACTTTCAGGCTAAGAAGACCAGAATGTCAAAACGTGGATCTAAAGTCCTCAGATATGCACTTGTTAATGCAGCTCACAATGTTGTAAAAAACAACACCACCTTCAAGGCTTACTATGACGCCAAGATGGCTGAAGGCCGAACCCACTATAATGCCCTTGGGCACTGTGCCGGCAAGCTTGTCAGAATTATCTGGAAAATGATGACTGACAACCTGGAATTTAACCTCGATTAAGAGGTCTGGATACCCACATCATAGATTTGTTTAAAAGCGCCCACCAGGGAGCCTTATTAAGGTTACCCATTTTTACCACGAAAAGGATTTATTAATTTCCAGCTAATTTATGGTTGACTTTTCATAGCTGGTCTCCTTAGCCTTCCCTATATGGTAACAATTTAATATATTCTCTCATATAATCCCAATCAGGGATATATTCTCCATCTTGCAATTTCGCCGGTAAACAAATTGTTGATTTAACCATCCTTTCAGGACGCCATTTACGCCCATATGCCCAACGATACTTATCCATCTCTATTACAGTTGCCGTAAATAGAGCGCTATACATATCAAATGTACCCCGTAAAAGATACAAAGGATTAACATCATGACTACACGTAAACGGAATTGGTTGAAAAAAAGCACACCCAACTGATCCATTATTCGTTACACAAAGTGCATTACCATTAAATATTTTCTCTCCAATATCTACATTATCATCATCTCCCGTTTTAGAAGCTATTTCAATATCTTCAATCGAATAATATTCTGTAACCCCATTACATCGCTCAGTAGCTCCCAAAAAAGGAATTTCTCCAATAGATGTATGTTCGGGTTTTTTATTATAGAATCCCTTTTTCACGTCAAATATTTTTGAATATACGAATTCTTTCCAATTTGTAGTATCAATTTTTTTATCAAATTCTTTTCTATTCAAAAGAGAATTAAAATAATCCATAACATACTTTGAATCTGCTATAAATCTCTCATCAAAAAGCTTTCCTACGCTTACAAGATACGAAAAATATCCATTAATTGTATTAATAAAATCAGCATCAGAAAGATTTGAATAGTCCGTGTCCATATATGCTTCACATACCCATTCATCAGTTGCGCTAACCATATGGGTAGAAGATAAACCTGGTTTTTCTTTTCGATTTCGATATAAATTTATCCATTCATTTTCTATATCTGCCCATCTACTTTTTTTACTAATTGGATCTATCTGTTCGACTCTGCCAATATTCTTTTTCTTTTTAAAACCATCATCTTTATAATAACCAAAAAAAGTGTTTGGAGTAGATATATCTGAATGTTTTTTCCCTATTTTAAATACCATACAACAAGACTGAACCGTCACACCTGGATAAAAAATATCGTTAGGTAACGTAAAAACTGCATCAAGCGTGTTTTCTGCAAGAATTTGCTCTTTAATTTCTTTTATTACACCTTTGGTACCGATGGCGCAGGCAATAGGAAGTAAAACTGCCAACGTGGCCTGATGATTTATAGAATTCAGTACATCTGCAATGTATTTCACAAAATAAAATCCTTTTGATGGATCTTCCTTCTTATCTTTTGGCCAAGTATTTACATAGCTTGTTGGAAGATGGATTCTTTGCGCATTATATGGCGGATTCATTAAAATAATATTAGGTTTAGCCTCTTTTATCCAATCAGTCAAAGTAAAACAACTGCCTTGGCGAATATTAGAGTTTCCATCTGAATGAATCAACATATTTGTTGTTGCAAGACCATAAATATTCTCATCAAATTCTATTCCATATATCTGTTTTTTCTTGATTTTTTCTTGCTCAGTTCCTGTAGCACAGTCATCCAGCGCTTGTGTCATAGCACGAACCAAAAATGAACCACTACCACAACATGGATCAAGCACAATTGAATGTTTATTCACCGACGTTATTTTCGCCATAAAATCTGTAATATGATCAGGTGTAAAAGCCTGATTTCTATCAGATTTTCCTACATATTTATTAAATGTAATAAAAAAGAGATTTAACAAATCCTGCCCCGAAGTACTCTTATCATTGATAAAAGGTAAAATATTATCTTCAATGAACTTTAGAATCTCTCTAAATGCAACTGCACTAAGTTGTCGAATATATTGATCTCCTAAAACATTTCTATTAAGTAAAGCAAGTTTTTCTGCCTTATTAATATCTGAATTAAGCAAATACTCAAGAATTTCCTTTATCCTTGTTCTAATTTGAGCAGCAGTTAATGTTGGTACACTATAATCCAAATTATTTTTTAATGCTAAAAGACACGTCCCAACAAACTGACTCCTTAATTTTTCCGGAACACTATTACGATGTAGTATTTCATTAAGCTTATATGTGTTTTGCATCACCTTTTCTTTATTATTAACTTTAGAAGTATAAAAGTCAGTATACTCATCCATTGTGCGCAAAGCAGTTTCTTTCAACATTAAGTCGCTATCAGAAACAACACCACGCCACACCTTTATATTATCATTAGTCGTATTTGCCAAAATGGCAATTGTCTTATTGCCTGTAAGTGCTTTTTCATATTCAACATAAGCCGAAATCTGTTCCTCATCCGCCTTTGAATAATTTGTTTTAGTTTCAATCAATACAGTAATATTGTCTTTTACAAATCGAATATCAAGTCTTTCAAAAGTACGACCTGTGCTATTTCGAATTGCTACGAATGGAATTGCAGCCTGTAAAAAAGCTTTTTTATAACTAAATTCATCATTTTCAATATTACTTGTAAGATATGCCCTGCCAACAGTAGAAATCATATCTGTTCGAATCATCTTAGTCACCTTTTCAAATATAGATATTATTAGTTGTTTATAAAAATTACAAAACAGATGTAATTATTTAATACATTTATTAAATATAATATTCTTTACAACAATGTTTCATATTCTAAAAAAATATCATCTAAATTTAATTAAAAAATATTTATTTAAATATAATTAGTGTCTGCTGATTAAACTGCTTCCAGCTCAAAATCAGCAGATTGATGTGTTAATAGTTCCAGCAGCCATAAAAATGTAAAAAGTATCCGTGACTGTATCTTGAACAGATTCGTCACAAATACGGATAACGCGATTGAAGTTAGGGTTGTGTCATAAAGTTTGGTTCTGATCAAGCCCATTCCATAGCAGCGCTTGCTTAAGCTGAAGGCTCTTTCCACCTCTATTCGATCCGTGTTATCCTGATATTCCTGTTTTTTCTCTTTTGCTGACTGTTTTTCAAGACTCGGTCTCCCAATCTTGGGACCGGATAATCGTATTCCATGCATTTTGCAGTATTTTCTGTTTTCTCTGGTACGATAGATCTGGTCTGCTAATATACGTTCCGGATAGTAACCGGTCCGTTCCCTGAAACGCTCTGCTGCTTCTTTCAACACGGTACTTTCATTGTAGGCATCATAGGATATCTTTTCTATTCTGCCAAGACCATTATCATCAATGCTCAGATCAAACTTTGCCCCGAATTCTACCGGTGACTTTGTTTTTCCTCTTACGATTGGACTAATCCATGGCTGTGCAATGCTGACAATGCGGTTGTCTACGCTATGAGTCTTGTTCTGGTACATGTATTGCTGTTGCTCATACAGTTTATAGATTGTCAGCAGAAGAGTGCTCTCTTGCGATGTCGGTGCATAACCGTCCTGCATGAAATTTTCGAGGTATCCGATATCCCGTCTGATGAATGCCAACTGTTTACGAATCGTTGCTCTAATCTTCTTAGTGCTGCGCTTTTTGGCTTTTGCAAGTGCAAGATAATTTTTTCTTGCTATCCTGCGGTACATGCGGGGTCTGGAAAATCCATATGTTTTGCAGAAGCGTATGATAATCATTTCCAGTTTTTCCCTTGCTTCATTCAGCAGGGAAAAATCCTGTGGATATCGGATATTAGATGGAGCACAGGTGGCATCAAGCATCAGGGTTCCTTTATTTTCAAGGAACTGTTCATGCTTTGTATCCTGCCCATTACCTTCTCCTCCTGAAGGTGGATTGTTATGATCATCATCCTTTTTGTCACTGGATTCCTTTTCATTGACTGCATCCAGCATATATTCATTCGCTTCCATGATAATATCCATTTTTAGACGTTTACGGAACAAGACTAAGGTACTTGCATCAATTGGCGGTTCTTCCTGATAATCTGGAAGCCCAATGAAATACTGGTAATACGGATTTTCTGTCAGTTGTTCAACGAGTTCTCTGTCAGAATACTGATATTTCGTTTGGATAATCAATGAGCCAAGTGCAAGACGTAATGGCTTGGCTACCCGGCCATTCTTTCCTTTGAGCAGGCGGGAATACTTCTTTTCAAAGACTTCCCATGTAATAGCATCTGCCATTTTTACCCATCTGTTTTCAGGGTTCATGTGAAGTCCTATTGGCTGATTGAAATCCAAGAAGTTGCTTTGTGTATTATCAGTATATTTGTACATTATTTTCCGCTCCATAAATGGTATTTTTCTATTGAAAACTGCACGAAAAAGATTTAAGATCTATTAAAGCCGTGCACTTTATTATACCATCTTTGAGCAGAAAACACAGTAAAATCAATAGTTTTGAGCTGATTTTCTTTTAATCAGCAGACACTAATTATTCTGAGTCATGTAAACTAAAAGACCATCAATAATTATTACACTACTTTCTCTATTTTTCCAATGTTTATTTTGTTGCATTCCATATTAGGTATATTTCTTAAGAATTTATAATTTTTTAGACAAATATAATATAGTTTTAGTATAAAAGAATATATATTTTTTATCAACATTTTTCTTTAAAGATTTCTATTATATCTAAAAAATCAAAAACAGGCACCTGCTTTTTAGGCAGGTGCCTTTTAACATTTGTCCACAGCTTAAAATTCTGTGGACAATATGTGGACAGAACCTACTTTTTAGGCTTGTCCACATATAATTTGATTTATTCAAAATTCCGAAAAACCTAGAACTTACCGTTATCCGCAGCTTCCTGAATGGCAACTGCAACAGCAACAGTAGCACCAACCATAGGATTGTTACCCATACCGATAAGACCCATCATCTCAACGTGAGCTGGAACTGATGAAGAACCGGCGAACTGAGCATCTGAGTGCATACGTCCCATAGTATCTGTCATACCGTAGGAAGCAGGACCTGCTGCCATGTTGTCCGGGTGAAGTGTACGGCCTGTACCACCGCCTGAAGCAACTGAGAAGTACTTCTTGCCTGCCTCAATTCTCTCCTTCTTGTAAGTACCTGCAACAGGATGCTGGAATCTTGTAGGGTTAGTTGAGTTACCTGTGATGGATACGTCAACATTCTCCTTCCACATGATTGCAACGCCCTCTGTTACATCGTTAGCGCCGTAGCAGTTAACCTTAGCTCTAGGACCGTTGGAGTAGGACTTACGGAATACTTCCTTAACCTCTCCTGTGTGATAGTTCATCTCTGTCTCAACGTATGTAAAACCGTTGATTCTTGAGATAATCTGTGCAGCATCCTTGCCAAGTCCGTTAAGGATAACACGGAGCGGCTTCTGACGTACCTTGTTAGCATTGTTAGCGATACCGATAGCACCCTCAGCAGCAGCGAATGACTCGTGGCCTGCTAAGAAGCAGAAGCAGTCTGTCTCTTCCTCAAGTAACATCTTACCGAGGTTACCATGACCAAGACCAACCTTTCTCTGGTCTGCAACAGAGCCAGGAATACAGAAAGCCTGTAAGCCCTCACCGATTGCAGCAGCAGCCTCTGAAGCCTTGCGTGCATTCTTCTTAATTGCGATTGCAGCACCTACAATGTAAGCCCAGCAAGCGTTCTCAAAACAAATTGGCTGTACGCCCTTGATCATGTTGTAAACATCAAGGCCGGCATCCTTAGTAATCTTCTCAGCTTCCTCGATAGAAGCGATTCCATAGCTATTTAAAACAGAATTGATCTTGTCAATTCTTCTTTCATATGATTCAAATAAAGCCATTATACTGTCCTCCTGATTATTCTACTCTTGGATCGATGATCTTTACTGCATCAGCAACTCTTCCGTACTGACCCTTAGCCTTCTCCCAAGCTGTGTTAGCATCGTCACCCTTCTTGATGAAGTCTGTCATCTTGCCAAGGCTTACGAACTGATAACCGATAATCTGACCCTCATCATCAAGAGCGATTCCTGTTACATAGCCCTCTGCCATCTCAAGGTAACGAGGTCCCTTCTTAAGAGTACCGTACATTGTACCAACCTGTGAACGAAGACCCTTACCAAGATCCTCAAGGCCTGCTCCAACCGGAAGACCTTCCTCAGAGAAAGCACTCTGTGTTCTACCGTAGATAATCTGTAATGCGAGCTCTCTCATAGCTGTGTTGATAGCGTCACATACAAGGTCTGTATTCATAGCCTCTAATACTGTAAGGCCAGGTAAAATCTCAGCTGCCATAGCTGCTGAATGTGTCATGCCTGAGCATCCGATAGTCTCAACAAGAGCCTCCTGGATGATACCCTCCTTAACATTAAGAGTGAGCTTGCAGGCACCCTGCTGTGGTGCACACCAGCCTACACCGTGTGTAAGACCGGAAATATCTGTAACCTGCTTATTTCTTACCCATTTTCCTTCTGTAGGAACCGGCGCTGCGCCATGATGTACGCCCTGAGCGACTGTACACATCTTTTCTACTTCATGTGAATAAATCATTGTAAAACTCCTTTCAGAATCAGATTCCATTTGCGAAGCTGTCTGCGTGGCGTGTCTGGCACCACTCTCCGCAATTACTTGTATTTTCTCATATTTCGACAAAAATTTCAAGTACTAAGTTGGTCATTAAGGAAAATATTGTTTTTTATTTAACAATTATTTCATGCTTTAAATATCTGTATCATATGCCAGACAAATACTTTTTGTAAAATCAGACCGGAGCTTTTTTCTCCTGATAATACCTGAACAACGTATTGCAAAACCTGCCTCACCCAGCCATCATAACTCAAATAAGTAATACTCCGGTGTACTTTTACCTATTATAATCCTCTTATTGTAAAAGTAACTCTCTGCTCCTTCTCAGCACTCACACAATACTCCGGATACACCGGTGCGCCCCAGCTGTCATCGCCGCCGACACCGCGCGCCGCACCGAGGATTCTGACAAACGTATAGCGCGTATCCGGCAGATCATTTATCTTATATGCGCTCTGAAGCTCCTGCTGTGAGCATGGCAGAACTGTCATATCGAACGGCTTTTCCAGTGCATCTATTCTCAGACCATGCCCGAATTCATCGACAACCTTTACATAGCGCACATCGTGGCGGTTGCCGCACTCCTGCGGGTCAAGGTAAGGTGTGACATTGTCTGCCACTCTTCCCTTGTATATTCCAAGCTTTGCCCCGGCACAGCGGTCATTATAGTTCTCCTCAGGTCCTCTTCCGTAAAACTCCATTCGGTCAAACATCTTATCCATGGTAATATTTACGCCAAATACAGCCATCTGAGGAAGTCCTTCCCTTCCATTAAACCTTCCTGTACATTCCACACTTCCATCCGGCAGCATGCGGTATTCCACTTCACCGTCCGACACGGGATTCGTATAAAATGTATAATGGCAAATAATTTTCACCGCTGCGATACTCTTTGCAAACTCAGCCCCCTTAAATCCGGTTCCGTAAAGTGCATCCGTCCTGTCAAGAATAAATTCATCAGGTGTGACTGTTCCATCAAGTTCACGTCCGTCCCTCAGCTCATACACAACCTTCACACCATCACATCTTTGCATCTGGCTGACGCCCTGCCATACAGCACTTGTCACAGGGAAAGCATTTCCCTTGTCATTGTCGGTTGCCGCACGGAAAAATTCAAGTGTCGGAACCTTCTCTATAGTCTCAAGTCCCTTGACACGGAAAGATATAAGTCCGCCCTCCTGACGGGAGAATATTGCATGTGTGTGTCCCGCTGTGACACCTATACAGGTTGCCCCCATTACCACGTCATCAAAATACTTAACCTCATTGTCCTGCTGAGCCTTATCTAATTTAACATTTTTTACCACAGCCGGTTCACTCTGTCCCCATGCCGCCACATGTCCTACATTCGCCCAAGGTCTGTAACCCATAAGAACGGCACGGCACTCCATGACATACTCACCGTCATCCTCCATTGAAGGAAAGCTTACCGGAACGAATTCCTCCTCACCTGCGGCCACATCACGCGCAAAGGTTCCTGCCCACACAGCCTTTCCGTCCTTTAACAGGCGCACCTCAAACATATAGTCATCTGTCGACTCAAAAAGATTCTCATTTACGATAAGTACGCCCTGCTTTGTCAGATGAAGCTTGATATTCTGATAGAGATATTTTACCTCCTGCGCCTTTGGCGATAGCTTTCTGTCTGCAAACACTATCCCATCTCCGCTGAAATAATAATCGCAAGGTCTCTCCTTGAAATCTCCGCCAACCTTGAACTCGAGGCTTCCCGGTGTAATATTAGGAAGCTTCTCATAGGTCCGGACATTTCCGTACCTGCCTATGACATCCTCATCTATCAGCTTTCCGTCCCTCGTAAGTATCGCCTGATCTGCAAAATCCCATATAAAGCCGCCCTGATACTGCTCATAGTCATACTCAAGCTTAGTGTATTTTTCCATGCCGCCGCAGGAATTCCCCATTGCATGCATATACTCACAGCTTATATAAGGCTTCTGCGGCCTGCTCTCAAGATACTCCCTTATCTCATCAGGCTTTGCATACATCCTGCTCTCCATGTCGGTTATATCCGAATAGCGTCTGTCATGCACACAGCCCTCGTAGTGCACCAGTCTCTCCGGATTTCTTTCATGGAAAAATCTGCTCATTGCAAGAATATCCTCGCCCGCATGTGCCTCATTTCCACATGACCAGATAAGCACGCTGGGATGATTTTTGTCCCTCTCAAGCATTGACTTCGCCCTGTCAAGTACGTTCTCCTTCCACATCGGTTCACTGCCCGGTGTTATGTAAGGTGCCTCATTTCCGGTGTTGACAGCCCATGTTCCATGCGTCTCAAGGTTGGTCTCATCTATAAGATATACTCCGAACTCATCGCACAGCTCATACCAGCAGCTCTGGTTAGGATAATGGCTTGTCCTTACAGCGTTGATATTAAGGCTCTTTATTATCCTTATATCCTCAAGAAGCTCCTCCTTCTTAAGCGCTCTTCCGTTCACACATGAAAACTCATGCCTGTTCACGCCCTTAAAGACGATTCGCTTTCCGTTTATGCACATCACACCGTTTTTCATCTCAAAGGTTCGGAAGCCTATTCGCTGCGGAATATACTCCACAAGCTCACCATCCTCATTGTATACCGATATGTTGAGAAGGTACAGGTTCGGAACCTCCGCGCTCCAGGTGAGCACCTCCGGAACCTCCGCCTTAAAGTGCATGTTCTCCTTTATCGCAAGTCCCATTCTCATAAGAACGCTCTTGCCGGTCTTATCAACAAGCTCATATCCGACTGTTCCTGCTATATTTCCTTCGATTTTAAGCTCACAATCAAGTGTGCCTGTACTGTAGTCATCCTTAAGACCTGCCTTTACAAAAATATCCCTCACATGTGTGTCCGGCACGGCATAGATGAACACATCACGGAATATTCCGGAAAATCTGAAAAAGTCCTGATCCTCAAGCCAGCTCGCACTGCTGTGCTTGTACACCTCAACCGCAAGCTTGTTTCCTTTCTCCCTTATAAACGGTGTTATGTCCCACTCCGACGGCGTGAAGCTGTCCTCCGAATATCCTACAAAGGTGCCGTTTATCCACACATAGAATGCCTTCTCAACACCCTGAAACGATATGTAGGTCTTTTTTCCAAGAAGTGCCTCATCCACATCAAAATATGTCACATATGACCCGACCGGGTTATGCTTTGCAGGCACAAAAGGCGGTCGCAGATTCTCATGCCCCTCCCAAGGATACATAACATTGATATACTGGCAGGTGTCATAGCCTGCAAGCTCTATATGCCCCGGAACCTTTATATCGGAAAAACCGCTTATATCGAAATTCTCCTCATAAAAATCCTTCACCCGCTTATCAGGCACATCGGCATACGAAAATTTCCATGTTCCGTTAAGACTCTGTCTAAGCGGCATATCAAGCCCATACTCCGTGACCTTTTCCTCATAAAAAGCATGGTCTGAATGTGCATCCTCCCTGTTCACCTTAAAAACCTCCGGATCTGCTATCCAGCACTCATCCGCATATATAACTCTCTCCATAGCGCAATCTCCATTTTTATAAAATCTTATAGCTAATTCTACCATTATGCACAACACTATGCAATTTAAACTTTATAACCAGCTTAATAATTAAGCCAGCTGGCAGACAAAACGAAAACGGCACAGCCGGAACCGGCTGTGCCCCATTCCTCCGCCTTGCATATGAAACAATCATTCGGCGTCAATGTATCAGAAACCTATTTTTCGGTGTGCTAGAACAAAAACCTCGCCCAGTAAAACAGTGACTTTATAATATTTTTTCTCACCTTGCGCGTTGTGGTTATTTCCTGCGGCACCACATTGCCAGGATTGTCATAGCCGCCATCCGGCAATGCGGTTACCGCCGACTTTTCATATTCCGACATGATACCGCGAAGCTGCGCATTCAGCTCATCGCTTTTAATCACAAGCATAAGCTCTGTGTCAAGATATGCGCTCCTCATGTCCATGTTGAATGAACCGACCACGGATATGTCATCGTCAATCACCATGCTCTTTCCGTGGTATGACACCCCTCCATCGTATTCTAAGAGAGTGACACCCGTATCAAGCATTCTGTCCCTGTTCTTTTCAAGATCCGCCGCCCCGAAGCTGTTGCCATTGTTAGCAACGGAATTAGTCATTACCGTGACATCTTTTCCTGCGGCTGCGTCCTTCAGAGTATCATACATCATATCATTGCAGATTATGTACGGTGTGTGAAGCTTGACGGAATCCTCCGCACTGTCTATAAGGCTCATAAGCTTATGCCACACAACAGGCTCCTTCACTCCGGCATTCACCGGATTTGAAAGCAGTGCTATGCTCTCAACCGGAAACGTATTATCCTCATAAGAATAATTCTCCAGAAGCTCCTCATGCTCAGAGCAGTATTTTTCGTAGTCCTGTGCTATGCGCTCCGCTGCGTGCTTCACACAATACCTGTCCGCAAGACTTTTTCCATGAGCGTACCTGCTGCATTCACCGCTGTTTTTTACCGTCTCATAGTAGGCTGAAAGCTCATTTACCGAAGCCTTCTCCTGCTCCTCCGCCGGAGTACTTCTCCACACCAGCACATCTCTGTCATAATTTTTATAGTCACTGTAATCGCCAAGAAAATAGTTGAATGTATTTCTTCCACCAAGCATATATATCTGCCTGTCAACAATGAGATACTTGTCATGCATACGTGCCATGCCCTTGTACATGGTAAACGGATTTATCTCATTGTACATCATAAAGCTTACATTCTCCTTGGCAGACAACGCATAGAAGTAAGGATTCCACTTCGTATGTAAGACACCATCAAAGCCATCCACAAGGACATTTACATTTACGCCCCTGTCGGCTGCCTCGCACAGCGCACCCAGCATTATCCTGCCGCTCTCATCCGACATAAAATCAAAGGTTGAAAGGATTATCTCCGACTGAGCATTCTGTATCATCCGTACTCTGCTTAAAAGTGCCTCCGAATTGTCCTCGACAATGACTGCTCTCTCAGTGCCATCCGTATTCCACATGGCAGCCTGCTTATCGCCATCATACTCCGGCTGCCTGTAGCTTCCGATAACCGCTATCGCAAGATTAACACTCACATACACAAGCACGAACACAAGTATTGCCGTCACCGGCTTCCACATCTTTATTTTTCCGCTCGTCACCGGCTTATTCATAAACACTCGCGCATAGTAGACTATATAGCATGCAAACGAAAAGATATTCATAATTATGCAAATTGAGATAATAAGTCCCGCCGCAAAATAGGACATGTCAACGACAAGCAGCAGTATAACCATCGCCCCATAGAGCACAGCCGTACATAGCTTTCCGTACCATCTTGCGCCATCCATCATGCTTCCCTTTTTTAACATGATGGCACCCATGATTCCCATGAACATTTCCTTCACAACGAAAAGTATCACAAGATACCTCATCGTCGGATAGCGGAATGACAGGCTTATGAACACCGCCGCCTGCGTAAGCTTATCAGCCACAGGGTCAAGCACCTTGCCCCACTCCGTTATCATGTTGAGATGTCTGGCGATTTTTCCGTCAAAGCAGTCCGTAAGCCCTGATATTCCCAGAATGACCGCCGCCGCAATGTAGTCCGCCCTGCTGTCGGCACCTATATACACCGCCATGAATATAGGAATGAGTATTATGCGGAAATATCCCATAAGATTCGGGATTGTAAACAAGTCCTTCCTGCTGTTAATCAGACGTTTCATAATCCATCTCCTTTCCTGTCTGGGACAGGGGTCTGACCCCTATGTCCCAAAATGGGACAAGGGGTCAGACCCCTGTCCCAGATTTTTTATCCCTCAAACTGGCTGTTGTAAAGCTGTGCATAGAAACCATTCTGTGCCAAAAGCTGCTTGTGATTTCCCTGCTCTATGATATCTCCGTCCTTCATCACAAGAATGACATCCGCATCCCTTATCGTTGAAAGTCTGTGCGCTATTACGAAGCTCGTTCTTCCCTTCATAAGGTTTGCCATCGCATCCTGTATGTGCTGCTCCGTTCTGGTATCTACCGAGCTTGTCGCTTCATCAAGAATCATTATCCTGTTGTCGGCAAGTATGGCTCTGGCTATTGTGAGAAGCTGCTTCTGTCCCTGTGACACGTTGCTTGCCTCCTCGTTAAGCTCCATATCATAGCCGCCGGGCAGTGTCCTTATAAAGTGGTCTGCGTTGGCTGCCTTAGCTGCCGCGATGACCTCCTCGTCGGTCGCATCAAGACGTCCATATCTGATATTTTCCATGATTGTTCCCTTGAATAACCATGTATCCTGAAGCACCATTCCGAACGCCTCGCGAAGATTCCTTCTCTCAAAGTCCTTCACATTTTCACCGTCCACCTTGATACAGCCGGAGTTCACATCATAAAAGCGCATGAGGAGCTTGACCATGGTGGTCTTTCCTGCTCCTGTAGGGCCAACGATTGCAACCATGCTTCCCGGCTCCACATGACATGTAAAATCATGAATGACAGGCTTCTGTGGGTCATAGCCGAACCTGACATGCTCAAACTCAACCTCACCCTTGATATCCTCAAGTCTTACCGGATTCTCGGTAACCGGCTCCTCTTCCTCGTCAAGGAACTCGAATATTCTCTCCGCAGCGGCAGCCATCGACTGTAACATGTTAAATACCTGTGCAATCTGTGTTATAGGCTGTGTAAAGCTCCTTACATACTGTATGAACGCCTGAATATCACCTACCGTAATCGAACCGGCAACCGCAAGCATGCTGCCTGTCACAGCCACCGCAACATAGCCAAGATTTCCTACAAATGTCATTATAGGCTGCATAAGTCCCGATAAGAACTGTGATTTCCACGCAGATGCGTAGAGCTTTGCGTTCGTCTCCTGAAAATCCTGATTTACCTTTTCCTCACGGTTAAATGCCTTGATTATCGTATGTCCGCTGTAGGACTCCTCTATTGTTCCGTTGATGTCTCCTAAGTATTCCTGCTGTGCCTTGAAGTACTTCTGAGAATGTTTTACAACAGCACTTATCAAAAATGCCGATATCGGAAGTATCACAAGCGCGATGAGCGTCATAAGCGGGCTTATCGTCATCATCATTATGAACACACCAATGAGTGTTGTAACAGATGTTATAAGTGTTGTGATACTCTGGTTGAGGCTCATTCCGAAGGTATCAACATCATTGGTTATTCTTGAGAGCACCTCACCGACAGTCTTAGACTCAAAATATGCCAGAGGCATTCTGTTAATCTTCCCGGAAATTTCCTTTCTCATTCTGAAGCTTAATTTCTGCGATATACCGCTCATTATATATCCCTGTATAAATGAAAACAACGCACTTACACAGTACAAGCCAAGAAGTATAAGCAAAATAACACCTATCTTGTGAAAATCAATGCCCGCTCCGCCTGACACCTTTGATACAAGACCGTTGAATATCTCGGTTGTCGCCTTTGACAGCACCTTCGGTCCTACTATGTTAAAGACCGTTCCGGCAACGGCACTTATCATTACAAGCACTATCGCTATCTTATAGCTTCCGATATAGGACAATATTTTCCTTGTTGTGCCATTAAAGTCCTTCGCCTTCTCGCCCGGCATCATGCCGCCGTGCCCACCCGGACCACGTCTGCCCATATTTCTGTTTTTTGAATATTCTCTATTATCGCCCATCCTTTAAGCCTCCTCTCCTGCAAGCTCCGCTTCGGAAAGCTGGGATTTTGCAATTTCAAGATATTCAGGACAGTTCTTTAAAAGCTCCCTGTGTGTTCCCTTTCCAACAGTCCTGCCTTCATTAAGAAGTATAATCTGGTCTGCATTCATAATGGTTGAAATTCTCTGAGCAACTATAATCACGGAAGCGTCCTTTGTTCTCTTTGAAAGTGCCTTTCTAAGTGCCGCGTCCGTCTTAAAATCAAGCGCCGAAAAGCTGTCATCAAACACATATACCTTAGGCTTTACAGCAATGGCTCTGGCAATGGATAGTCTCTGCTTCTGCCCTCCGGACACGTTCGTTCCGCCCTGCGCGATGGATTCAGCGTAGCCATCCTTCCTGCTGTCAATAAACTCGGCCGCCTGCGCGATAGCAGCCGCCTCCTTCATATCCTCATCAGTGACAAAATCCCCGCCGTACTTGATATTGCTCTCAATCGTTCCCGAAAAGAGCACACCCTTCTGAGGCACAAGACCTATATGGCTTCTAAGCTCCTTCTGCGACATATCGCGGATATCCACGCCGTCAAGCGTTATGCTTCCCTCCGTGACATCGTAGAATCTGTCTAATAAATTTACCACCGTGGATTTTCCACAGCCTGTGCTTCCTATGATTGCTGTTGTCTTTCCCGGTTCAGCCTTGAAGCTCAAGCCGGAGATTGCGTTCTCACTTCCACCATCGAATCTGAATGAAACATTCCTAAACTCGACAACTCCCTTGCAGTCTGTAAGCTTCCTGTCTGTATTTTCGGTGTCTGCCTTATCCGTTATCGTCTCTCTGGTGTTTAAAACCTCCTCGATACGATCTGCAGCAACGCCCGCTCTAGGAAGCATGACGGATATCATCGTTATCATAAGGAATGCCATGACAATCTGCATTGTGTAGGTTATGAATGCCATCATATCACCCACCTGCATGCGTCCGATGTCAATTCCCTTCGCACCCATCCATACTATAAGCACTGTAATCGCATTCATAATGAGCATCATCGCAGGCATCATCATGGACATGACACGGTTGGTAAAGAGCTGTGTTGACATGAGCTCCCTGTTCGCCTTGTCAAATCTCTCCTCCTCATGCTTCTCCCTGCTGAACGCCCTTATGACCATCGTACCCGTGAGTATCTCTCGTGATACTAAGTTTACGCGGTCGACAAGACTCTGCATCCTCTTAAACTTAGGCATGGCAACAACCATAAGCACAAGCACAAGCGAAAGCACCGCGCCAACAGCAACACCGATTATCCAGCCCATTCCGGTATCTGTTCCCATAACCTTTATGATACCGCCTATTCCTATTATAGGTGCATACAGGACAATTCTAAGCATCATGACCGATACCTGCTGTACCTGCTGTACATCGTTGGTGCTTCTTGTTATAAGAGAGGCTGTTGAAAATTTATTTATATCGGCATTGGAAAATCCGATAACCTTGGTAAAAAGCTTCTCTCTCAGGTCACGTCCTATAGCCGCTGCTGTTTTTGCCCCGATAAATCCCACTCCTATCGCTGCCGCAACCATGAGAAGTGTCATGGCAAGCATCTTAGCTCCTGTAATCAGAAGATAATTTCTCTGGATTGCATTAAGGTCATAGCCTAGAAGCGTATACTCACTCTTTACCAGCTCAACCGCCATCTGGGACTTCATTGAGGAAGCCATATCCCCCATGGCTGCCTCAGCCTGCCCTGCTACATCCGACAGTGCTTCCTTTGTCACAAGCCCTGCCCTATAACCGTCAACAAGCTGACTGACACTGTACTGACCGGATGTATCAACCGAATACACCATGCTCGCTGCAGTGAGCAGTGTATCATTTAACTTATCAAGCTCCTTCGATGACAATTTTTTTCTGACATACAACTCACCATCCATCTCGTAACATTCGTCCATGTACATAATTTCATCTTCACTCATAAAAAGCTTCAATGCCTCATATGTCTGCGCAGTGTACTTCTCTGCCGCCGCGCCCTCGATACCGCTCTGCTGTATTCCGACATCAACGATATCCGAGGTATATGACGGGAGCGATAGGTCACAGAACGCCTGGACACACAGAAGCAGCAGTATAGCAAGCACAGCAAGCTTGTGGTCAGCCAGATACTTAATCAATTTTCCCATAATTTCCTCATTTCCCACAGTACATCATCTATAATATGCCGTTGCGGTCAAAGGTTCACAACATTACCTTTATAATGTACTTAATGTATTTTTTACTGTTTACAAGCAATAATGCCACCCAGAAAAACTTAAGTCAACAGACTTTATGAAAAGTTAATATAACCTTTATAAGATTTCACTTTTATACAAAAAAGCTGCCGCACAGAAAACATCTGCTGCGGCAGCCACGCTGTGACAGGGACCAGACCCCTGTGTCCCAAACTTGGGAAACGGGGTCTGGTCCCTGTCACAAGGCTTATTCTGTTTTTCCAAAATCATATACCTTGACCGAACCGCTCACGGAGCTTGATGTTATCCGTGCCTGCCCGTCACCGAACACTGCATGCCTGTCGGACTTGGCAAATCCGAAGCGCATCGTATTCTTTTCATCGTAGTTATCCCATACAACATGCTTATCCGTCATAAGCTTCAGGGAGCCACTCATGCCTGAACACTTTATGTCGATTCCGATATCTGATAAGAGGCTAATCGCTATTCCGCCTGAGACCGTGTTCACCTTGCCTGAACAAGCTCCAATCACAGCTACATTGACCGAACCGCTCACAGTCTCAGCACTGAAGCTTTCACCGGCAACTACTGCATTCACGCTTCCGCTCACAGAGCTGAACTCCTGCTCCTTCGCATATAACTGTGCCGCTGTCCTGATTTGACCGCTCACTGTGTTAAGCTTCAGCTTATCGGCATGTATATCATGCTGTACCTTTATGGAACCGCTCACTGTTGAGAGCCTGCACTCCTCAGCAGTGATGTCACCATCTACATATATGCCACCGCTCACCGTTGAAAGCCTGCAGCTCTCAGCTTTGATATCACTCTGTATATATATTCCACCGCTCACTGTTGAAACATTCAACTTCTCAAACCGCGCCGGAACAGTGACAAAATATGTGAGCGGTTCATTTACCGGATTATAAATAAATGAAAAAGCTTTGTTCTTATTCTCCTGCTTAACCTTAAGTATACCATCCTCAACTGAAATAATCGGATTCATATACATCTTTTCCTTCTTTGTAAGCGGTCTTGAAAGAATGATTGTGATTGCAGCCGTGTCCGCCTGTACAAGCTCCACATTAGGCTCGACCACACTCATCTTAAGCCCTCTGAGTCCGGTATAGCTGCACACCATAAGCGGATTCACGATGTCCAAAGCTGTATTTCCGGCGTAGGCTCCGGCTGTACCAGCATTCATGTTGCTATCGTTCACATTACTGTTTATGGTATTGCTATTGTTAATGTCTCTATTGATGACATTACTATTGTTATTATTATTGACATTGTTACTAATATTGTCTTTATTAAAATCAATGTCTGCGTACTCTTCGACTTCGACATTGTCGAACTGTGCAGCCCTGTCACAGGTATGTTCCGCACCTTCGTTGCTGCTATCTGCGGTGTTATCATCGGCAGCGTTCTCTGTCATATCATTCGATATATCAGACATCACCTCGCTGAGCTTGTCGGAAATGACCTCACTGAGCCTGCTTATCGCAGAATCCGCACTCTTAGCCGCCTTGATTGCAGCCTTTCCTGCAGCTATTCCTGCCTTTCCTGCCATCTTACCCGCCTCATTTACCAGCTTGCCAAGGTCACCCGCAAGCTTGCCAAAATCATCCTTATAATCTGAGGTTTCACTTGATGAATCCGTTCTCCCGGATGCTTTTTCATCACTGTTCTTTTTAAACTCCTCAGGTATATCCCTTATAAAATCCTCAACGCTTCCTAATTCCTCACATACGGACTCCTCACTTCTTCCGTCCGCAGCCGCCTCATCGAAATGTCTCCTGTAATCCCCGATAATATCCAATGCAAAATCCTCGTCATACGCCTTAAGTGCCTGTGCAAGCTCCTCCATATATTCTGCTCTTGTCATAATTTTATCCTCCCTCTCCTACTCACCTATAAACTTCTCAACAATTCTTATAAACTGCTGCCAGTCGTTCTTCTGCTGCAATAATGTCTCATTTCCCTTATCCGTAAGGTGATAATACTTCCTCGCCGGACCCGACTCCGACTCCACAAGATATGTCTCAACACACTCATCATCCTTGAGCCTCTTAAGTATGAGGTACAAGGTTCCCGGTGCTATCGACATCTCCTCCGACAAGCTCTCCGTGAGCTCATACCCATACCTGTCTCCCCTACTCAGCATAGAGAGAACACACAGCTCCAAAACACCCTTCTTCATCTGCGTATTCATGTAAACACTCCCTTCACTAATAATTAAACTATTCAGACGACTGCGAACACAACGCATTACGTAAATATGCTTTACAGCGCCTCATTTATTTTGTAACCATATGTATAATATCACAAACTATTCTATATTGCAATATACTATTTAAAAAATAATAATTAACTTTATTTAATATACTGTTGAGGTCAAAACATGCTAATTTAATGTACGAGTGTATAGCACATGTTTTGACCCCGACATTTCAATATTTGTCAATGGAAAAATTGGAAGTTATGAAGGGTTTTACCGCCTTCATATGGCAATACAACTGTCAGGCGGTCTTTCGTATAAAATCAAGAAAGAATTTTCTCCGTAAAAATCTCCACCTGCGAAGAGGCCGCCTGAACGGCATAATAAAAGTCCACACGCACCCATACATGATGCATGTGGACTTTCAATAACAAAAAAGCCATTATTGCCTGTCTGCAAAAGCCAAAATAAAATATCCCCTTAGCGCTCGCAGCCGCTATTTAAGCACTGCCTTCTTAAAGTTCTTCTTACCTCTTCGGATAACAATTCCGTCGCCGAAATCAGCCTTGGTGAACTTGGTGTCAAGTGTTGCCTTCTCATCGTTGGCTGTGACACCGCCCTGCTCAACATTACGTCTCGCATCGCCGCGTGACTGGCAGAGACCTGCCTTTACAAGAAGTGTCTGGATATCAACATAGCCATCCTTAAAATCAGCATCCTCAATCTCAACTGTAGGCATGTTGGATGAATCTCCTGAGCCGCCGAATATGGCAAGCGCACCTGCCTTGGCCTTCTTGGCCTCCTCCTCACCATGAACAAGCTTGGTGAGCTCGTAAGCAAGAATCATCTTAGCCTCATTTAACTGGCTGCCCTCCCAGCTTTCCATCTTCTCAATCTCATCAAGTGGGATGAAGGTGAGCATCTTGATGCACTTCATTACATCGGCGTCATCTACATTCCTCCAGTACTGGAAGAACTCGTAAGGTGAAGTCTTTTTAGGGTCAAGCCATACTGCATTTCCTGCGGTCTTTCCCATCTTCTTTCCGTTTGAATCGGTCAGAAGCGTGATTGTCATGGCATGGGCATCCTTGCCAAGCTTACGGCGGATAAGCTCTGTTCCTCCAAGCATGTTGCTCCACTGGTCATCGCCGCCGAACTCCATATTACAGCCGTACTTCTGGTATAACATATAGAAGTCGTAGCTCTGCATGATCATGTAGTTGAACTCTAAGAATGAAAGCCCCTTCTCCATTCTCTGCTTGTAGCACTCAGCACGAAGCATGTTGTTAACGCTGAAGCAGGCACCGACCTCACGCAGTAACTCAACATAATTGAGATTTAAAAGCCAGTCCGCGTTGTTGACCATGAGAGCCTTTCCCTCGCCAAAATCAATGAATCTCTCCATCTGTCTCTTGAAACATTCTGCGTTGTGCTCAATATCTTCCTTTGTGAGCATCTTACGCATATCGGTTCTTCCCGAAGGATCCCCGATCATGGTTGTACCGCCGCCAATCAGTGCAATTGGCTTGTTGCCTGCCATCTGCAGGCGCTTCATAAGTGTGAGCGCCATGAAATGTCCCGCTGTAAGGGAATCGGCTGTACAGTCAAATCCGATATAGAATGTAGCCTTTCCCTCGTTAATCATCTTGCTGATTTCCTCTTCATTTGTCACCTGTGCAATAAGGCCTCTTGCCTTAAGCTCCTCATAAATACCCATTTTCTGTCCTTTCCGTGCCAAGCCCAGCGGCAGCACTCACAAAATTATACGCACTGTCTGAAGAATAAAAAATCCTTACAGCAGTGACCACTACTGTAAGGACGCATATCAACGTGTTACCACCTTACTTCACACCGGACTCACATCCGCTGCCTCATCAGGTACAGTCATGAAACGATACCCTCACACTATAACGGGTGTACCCGTTGCAGCCTACTATAACTATAATTAATTCGGTGCAAAGCTCCGGGATGTATTCAACAGTCATTAACCTGTGCGCCTCTCACCGACCGGCAGCTCTCTGTAGGTTCTCAGAATATCTACTCTTTCCCTTCATTGCCTTTCTATATAACAATACAAATATAATAATTAACTAAACTTGAAATGTCAAGATGTATTTGGCATATTATTACACTAAAATAATAGTTGTTTCTACCTTCCTAAGTTCATCCGTCATATCCCTATCCTCTGTCACGTCAAGCATAGGACATCCGTCAACATCGAAATGAACCCTTCTTATTCCGGTACTTCTCGGTCCATCAGCGCCCGGTCTTGCATGGTATGTATTCCATACAATTCCGTCCTCATCAATGACGTAAGCATTGTGTCCTGTTCCATATTCGCCATCAACGCTTCTCGCAGAAAGAATAGGATAATTATTTTTACGCCAACTATTTCTATCCAGCAGACTATCGTTATTTATAAGTTCAAGATAGCTCACAACATAGCTTTCATCGACTGCAGCTCCTGAAAATGTGACAAAAAGCTTATCACCGGATACCAGTGCGAAAGGTCCCTCATCCACAAATGTGTGATTGTTGTCCCAGCCATAATCGGGCTTTGAAAGAAGCACCGGCTCTGAGGCAAGCTCCCAAGGTCTTTCCTGATTGAGCTTTGCAATATACAGCCATGCTCCAAGGTCTTTCGGGAGAAACTGCCTCTGCGACCATACAACGTAATACTCTCCCATCCAATGAAAGCATGTCATGTCAAGTGATATCGTCTTTCCTGCCTCACACAGAGCACTGCCATCCATCTTTACAATTTTTTTAGGACGCGACCAGTCATCCTTATTGCACGGATTACCACCATCTTTCAACATCATTATGTGGCTCTCCTCACTGAAAAACTCACCCGGTGTAGCTGCGTGGAAAATATACAGCCTGCCATTTATCTCATGGAACTCTGGTGCCCATAGAAGATTTCCAATATCCTCATAGGTTGACGAATCAAGCAGAAGCACATCCTCTGCGCTCTCCAAGCCCTCTATGCTGTCGGCTTCCCTTATATATATCGTGTGGTTGTTGTCTGCGTCATTGGTTGCTATAAAATAATATTTTCCATTCCAGCTTGTAATACAAGGGTCTGCCCTGTTTATCAGCAACGGAAATGCAAATCTCTTCTGCTTTACTGTTCCGGTAATTTTCTGTGCAACACCCTTTTTTGTAAAATCAATTTCTCCAACATTCCAGTCAACACTGCGGTTAAGGCTTGTACCATCACTGTAATATGCCGTAGCCTGAATTTTTCCAATATCCTCTGCTCCAGATACCTGTACTGAATCCTGCACCTCAAGTCTTACAATCTCAGGTGTCATAAGCTTATTTTTTAGGTATTGTGCCTCTTTTTCGGTTATGGATATGACATTTCCCGGAACACAGCCCACTATGCCGCTAATCAGCGCCTCATCAAACGCTTCACCGGCTTCATCCGGCTTCTGTGCAGTGCAAGTACAATCACACTCCGACATTTCCTCATACACAACAAGGTCTGAGCTTTTAAAACACAGCTCTGTCTCATTCACCTCAGCCTGTCCATCCCCCTCTATTCTCAGCGCATGAATCTCAAAGCTTCCATCCGCCAATCTAACGATATAAGGCTTTTTAAGACTCTTCGGATTCAGGCTGCCGTCCGCATTTTCCGTAGCACGCGCAAACAGAACTCCCGAATTGTGGTTAAGCGGAATGTATTTTCCATCGCCCTCTCTCAAGGCAATATGCATGCTGTAGGCGAGCCGCGGTCCATAATACATCGTCTCATCAGGTTTTCTTGTGTAACACAATAATTGATATTCCATATTCTCTGCCTCCAATAGTGCTGCATGCTGAGCCACGGCTTTTGCCGTAATACTCAGCCTGCACAATCATTTATCTTTATATTTACTGCCGGTGAAATATAATCAGGAGTTTTTTGGCTCCCGGCAGCATCCTAGAACTCTATCTCCGTCTCCGTGCCGCTTATCTCGAGCTCCAACACCTCTGTCCTGCATCCGTAAAGCTCCTGTGTACGCGCATCAGGCTGTCCTGCTCCAATACTTATCTGATACTTTCCCGGACGCAGAACGCACTTTCCTTCCTCGGTTATTATTCCGAATGCTCTATTGTCCAGCTTAATCTCTGCATGCGCCGTCTCACCTGCCTTAAGCCTTAGAACCTGTATTCCCTTGAGCTGGAAGCCCGGCTCATAGTCAAGTGCATCCACATGCTTAATATAAGCCTGAACAATCTCATTTACATCGTAGGTGCCATTGTTAGACACCTGTGCTGATATCGTTATCTCATCACCTACCGAAGCACAGCTTCTGTCAAGCGTCTCACCGCTGTACTTAATATCTGTGTATTTAAGTCCATATCCGAACGGATAGAGTGCCTTGGCCTTGGAATATCTGTAGGTTCTGTTACTCATGCTGTAGTCTGTAAACTCAGGAAGCTCTGTCTCATCCTCATAGAATGTCACAGGAAGCTTTCCTGATGGAGAATAGTCGCCGAAAATCAACTCTGCGACAGCTCTTCCGCCGCGTGCTCCCGGATACCATGCGTCAATAATCGCATCGACATTCTTATCCGCCCAGCTCAAATCCATCGCACTGCCCGCAAGAACCACCAGTATGACCGGTTTTCCAATTGCTGTTATCTTTTCAAGCAGCTCCTGCTGAAGTCCCGGAAGCCTGAGTGAAGGCTTATCACCGCTGGCATACTCATTGCCTGCATCGCCTTCCTCACCCTCTATTGTGGCATCAAGTCCAAGACACATTACAACCACATCCGCCTGCTCAGCCGCAATCACAGCCTCCTCGAAGCGGTCATTCTTCTCTGCTAAGAACTCAACCTTATCCTTGTAAAGGTCACAGCCCTCAGCATATATAACCCTCTTACCACTGCCAAGGTATCTCTGTATTCCCTCAAGCGGTGTGATGTAGAGTGATGATGTTCCGACATAATTGCCAACAAGCGCATCCCTTGAGTTAGCATTCGGTCCGATAACCGCAATGGTATTTATTTTATCCTTGTCAAGCGGAAGAAGCTTATCCTTGTTCTTTAACAGTACAATTCCTCTTCGCGCCATCTCTACCGACGCTTCGGTATGCTTGTCGCACTCTACAAGCTCATAGCTTAAATTCTCATACGGCGAAGGATGATTCTCCATCATTCCAAGGCGGATTCTCACCTCCATAAGTCTCTCAACAGCCTCAGTTATTGCCTCCTCAGTTATAAGCCCCCTCTCGTACGCCGACTCAAGGTGCAGGAATGCACTTCCGCAGTTTAGGTCACAGCCATTGTTGACAGCCAGTGCTGCGGACTCCTCTACATCCGCAGTAACCTTGTGGTTAAGGTGGAAATCATTGATTGCCCAGCAGTCCGACACAACATGGCCCTCGAACTTCCACTCACCTCTTAATATATCCTTTAGAAGTGTATGGCTTCCGCATGCAGGCTCTCCGTTAACCCTGTTATAGGCTCCCATCACCGCCTCTACATGCGCGTCCTTCACACATCTTGCAAATGCATACAAATAGGTGTCATACATATCATGCAAGGAAACCTTCGCATCAAAATGATGTCTCAGTGCTTCCGGTCCGCTGTGGACAGCAAAATGCTTCGCACACGCCGCCGACTTAAGATTCTCCCTGTCCTCTCCCTGCAAGCCCTTGATATATGCCATGCCAAGCCTTGATGTAAGGTATGGATCCTCACCATAGGTCTCATGTCCTCTCCCCCATCTCGGATCCCTGAAAATATTGATATTAGGAGCCCAGAAGGTCAAGCCCTTGTAGATTCCGTGGTCGCCTCTTCTTGAAAATTCATTGAACTTGGCGCGTCCCTCCGTTGAAACGATATCTCCGGTTTCCTGTATAAGCTTCTCATCAAAGGAAGCCGCCATGCCTATCGCCTGCGGAAATACTGTAGCAACTCCGGCTCTCGCTACACCGTGAAGTGCCTCATTCCACCAGTTATACGCCGGTATTCCAAGTCTTTCTATCGCCGGGGACTCATATAACATCTGCCCCATCTTCTCACTCAATGTCATCTTAGCCACAAGCTCTTTTGCCTGCTGAACCGTCTCTTTACTCATCTTACCGCAATCCTCCCTGCAATAGCCAAACCCGGTGTACGTAGCCGGATATTGTGCAATTTTTCGTTTCTCAATTACCCGAATCGTAATAATACAATCACTTCGTATATGACAATGCCAGAATAGTAAATTCCTTATCCTCGTCCCCATCCTTCATACGGATTGAAACAGTATGCGTACTGCTATCCTTCTCATCTATTACAAGCTCAACTATGGACTGATTCCATGCGCCATCCTTGTAGCAGTCGATTTCCATTACATCCTCTCCGTCAACATTTATCACAACCGCACCTGCATTCTTTGACTTGCTCTGCTTATAATTGATAAGCAGGTTCCTGCAGTCGACCGTCATCACGAATGGGGCATCCCCGCTCTGTGCCGTGTGCATCCAGTTGTCCGGAAAAACTGCTCCTCCGATAAATTTTGCGCTGTGAACCTCACTGTCTTTCCCATCGAAGCCTCCGCACACGATTTTGGCGTCCGCACTGTCCTTCGAGGTGACAAGCCTGTTCCCATCAAAATCCGCACCTTTTACCATCTTATCAGGTATGCCGGAAACCTCAGCCGGAACCTCTTTTTTTGCAGCCTCGGTGAACATATACTTAATACAATCAGCCATTATGGTATGTCCATAGGTTGTAGGATGGTAGTCATCCGTGAAGTACTCCTCATCAGTGAGAGCACCACTCTCAAACGCCTCCTTGGTTCCATCCTTCAAGCTCACCATAGGAAGTCCGTACAGCTCTCCCATAGGTACCGATACATCCTGCACATTCCACTTTGACTTAGACACTGAGTACAAAAGACATACCGCAGTCTTTTCATCCGCCTCAAGCGCCTGTCTTATAAGGCTCTCCATCGCCCTTCCATCCGTACATTCCTGATAATCGTTTACTGCAAACTCAATAAACAAAATATCCGGTGTATCATCAAAGGTACCGACTATGTCTCTCTGATACCTCATAATTCCAAGAGCCGATGGCGTGCCGCTCACTCCGGCATTGACATAATTAATGTCCGCATCAGGATACATGGCTTTTAAGTTAGATACTGTCTGTTCAACATAACATTCCGACTGCTTTGAAGCGCTGGCACCTTCCGTTATTGAGCCTCCAAGAAATGCGATGTTTACGTTTTCTCCCGCCTCAAGCTTTGCAAGTGCCCTCTCAAGCCTGCCATTATTTCCTGTTGAGATAAGAGCATTCTCACACAGCTTATCGTACCAGCTGTTCTCGACACCCTCGAAGCTCCATTCAAGAAGCTCATAGCCCGAACCGGAGAATGTCATATACAGATTATGTACCCCACTCACCTTCTTATCTATCGGTGCGGTAAGCTCAACGAACTCATCATCAAGGCTTGCGGCATCATTTAAAAGCTGCCCGACCGGAATATATCCGAGTACATCACCCTTGGTGCTGTCAAGTCTTAACTCGATAACACAGTTCTCATCAAGCTCCGCCGTCTTTTTAGCTAAGAACACGAAGCTTTCAGGCTCCTTATGTGAGAAATCAACCCCTGTAAGCTTTATATAATCTCCTGAATCTATTCCGCCAAGTGCCATCTTCCCTGAACCGTATGTCTTAGAAAGCCTGTCTGCAGGAACCACTTCTATTCCTGCTTCATGCGAGAATGTGCATGCTGCCACCGTCTCATACGGATTCAGCGTACCAACCTGCCCACAGCCATTGTAGGTCTGCTTAATCCTGCCGATTGTTCCATCCTCACCCATATCAAACTTATCGATGAAGGTACAGCGGTAGCCCTTCTCAACACCCATCTGCTTTTCCAGCTCTCTTGTATGGTATGTGATATACCACTCATTCTTAAAACTGAATACACAGTGATGATTGTTTCCGTAAAGTCCTACCAATTTACCCGGATTTTCAAGAATGACCTCCTTAAAAGTAAATGGTCCAAGCGGTGAATCGCTCTCCATGCTCACTATCTCCGCATTGTGAAAGCCGTACTCAGCGGTTCCTGCCTCGTCAACCTGCCAGTTGCTGCAGTAGGTATAGTAATATTTGTCATTGTACTTATGGATTCCCGAATCCTCAAAAAGGTATGGTGCATCAATTGTTACAGGCTCCCCCTTAATGCTTATCATATCATCCCCAAGCTCCACACACCTTGCTGTCATTGGATGTGAAATCTTGTCGGAAGGAACACCGCCTCCAAAATATATATATGCTTTTCCATCATCATCGACCAAGACAGCCGGGTCAAACAACCACAATACATCCGCACAGTTAGGTGTGTTCCTTGTAATCAGTCCGTGACCAAGCGGATCCTTAAAAGGTCCTGTAGGTGAATCTGCCTCAAGAACCCCTATACCACCGCCTCCATCGGCAAAATAGAGAAAGAACTTGTCCTGTCCGTCAATATTCTTCCACGCAACAGCAGGCGCCCATGAATTTTTTGCCCACTTCGCTCCCACAATGCCGTCTGCCACATATATCTCACCATGATCTGTCCAGTTGACCATATCCTTTGAGGATATCACTCTTATGGATTTAATCTTAGAATATGAGTTATCCTTGATCGTGCCATCAGAACTCTTTTCAAATGCATCCTGCGTCATATAAATATACACCGTGTCATCATAGACCATCGCATACGGATCCGCACCGAATTCCTGTGTTATGAGTGGATTGGCATACTTCATCCCCTTGTACGCTTCAGTCCTTTTAATTTCATTGAATAATAATGAGTAGTTCACTTTTCCCTCCTGCTGCTTATCGTCATCCTTGCCATCTTTTACGTCCGAATCCGTATTTACTGCACCGGATTCACTATCTGCCTGTGATACTTCCTGTGACACCGCATGTGATACATCCTGTGCTTCTTCCTGCGATACATCCACCGAACTTATCACTTCACCATTCCCATCTACAGCAGTCTGCCCGTTACAGGCTGTCACAAGACCTGTTCCACACAGCAGCACCGCTGCTGCAAGTAAATGTTTTCTGTTCATTCCTTCTCCTATCTACACACTACGGCCATACACCCGGTCTTGGCTGTCCTACATTGATAACCTTCGTTGCTTGAAGATTGGTTATGAGCATGAATCTTCCCTCATCCCTCTTCTCCGGCTTCATAAGCCACAGGCAATATGACTCAATCAGATTGAACAGGTTTCCTGTTCTGCCCTCAATCTTAAAATTATTAAACCCAAGAGGAACATATTTCTCAAAAATAGCCTCCGGCGAAATATAAGTTTCATAATCCTTTATCTTGAATATTGAGTTTTTGTCGCCGTACTCACAGTGCCAGCCCGGAACCGGAAGCTGCTTGTCCTTAGGAAGCTTTCTGTTCATAAGGACTATCTTCTGCTGCTGTGCAATGCATTTATAATGTTCGCCCCTTCGCGGACAATTCGGAACACAGCATGCATTGATGAGCAGCTCACACTTATCTTTTCTCTCAATCCGGCTCAGGAAATCCCACTTATTATTCAGATTGTAGTCCAATACTACAAGTGCATAGTCCTTTGAAAGCTCCTCATTGAGCGCATTTATCTCCTTTATCTCCTTGCAGGTCGAGCTGTTAATCTTAAACCTCGGATATTTGTTCCTTATGTAGTCCTCTAGCACCGGATTTACCACAAGCACCTCATTCATTCCGTTGTTAGCAACGTCCATACAGAAATTGCAGTAGGCATCCTCACAGTCGAACCTGTTCAGTTCAGGATTGGTATAGGTATATCTCACAGGTATTCCGTTATCGTTATATGCCTTCACTACACGCTTTATAAAAGCTGAGTCACACTGATCACCATTGCAGAATCTTCCGCCGCCCCACCTTGATGTGGGAAACTCTCCAAAAAAGGAACCAATCTCAATATTATCGTAGAAAAAATCCGGATACTGCTTCATCATTCCCACCAGTATCATATTGAGTGGGAAATTGTACCTCAAACCGGGTAAATGAAATCTGATTTTCATATATGCCGCCTCCTGTCTTAACAAATGCTGCCACCTTATATAATAAATTTTAATCCGTGCCAAGGGTCAAAGCATCATCTGATACCACTATACAATTTTACCGGTGCGCTGCCTCTCTAAAGAAAACGTACCCGTAAAGTTGTACAGCATAGATTAAGCACATTTTTTTAACCATACATTATTTCTAACAAGTGGGAGGATTCACACCCTCCCACTCTTTCTATTTACAGATTATTGCCTGCGTATGGCTTACTTATTGTTGAGTTCATCAAGATATGACTGCCATGTATCCCTGATAGCCTCAGCCTTAGCAGCAGGAGTGCTGTCTCCATCTGTACCAAGCCCCCATATAAGGTCTGGACCAAGGTCAAGACCAGGAACAATTAAATGATATGTTGTCATACCGTTCTGATAAAGTCTTGCGATTGTAAGGTCTACAGACTCTGTATCTCTGAAGCTGTTGTAGAAGCCTTCAATTCTTCCGTTGTAATCCTCGAAGCCAGGAACAGGATCTGTCCATACATTGTATGCGAAGGCAATCTTCCATGCTCTGTCTGCATCGTAGTTAGCAGGAATAACGATTGGGTTATCATTGTAGCAGTTAGTGTAATCTGTTGCATTAGGTCCCTTAGGGAAGCATACGAAGCCGAAGTCATCCTCCATATCCTTCCAGTCCTGACCTGCCTGATAGGTCTCACCGGCGATGAAAGCACCTGCACCATTTACGAATGCTTCCTGCCAGTAGTTCCACTCTGCACCATCCGGCTGTGGATAATCGTACTTGGCAAGCATATCTACAGCCCAGTTGAGAGCCTCAAGTGTCTCATTAGTCTCAAGCTTGTTGATGAACTTTCCGTCTGCGTCCTTGCCGATGAACTCAGCATTGTTGGACCATACAGCCTCCTGAATGAACGTAGAAGCAAAGTTAACCATTGCAAAACGGTCAATCACACCATCATTATCTGTATCCTTTGCAATCTGCTTACATATCTCCTCGAACTTATCCCATGTCCAATCACCTGACTCCTGAAGATCGTAGATTGACTGTGGCTCAATTCCTGCTTCACTTAAGAGACGCTTGTTAAAGTACATACCACCCTTCGGCTCGATTGAATCACCGCTCATACAGTATGTCTTGCCACCGATTGTATACTGCTTATCAACTCCGTTAGCCCACTTTGCCTCTGAAAAATCAAGACAGTCAAGTGTTGAGAGGTCATACATTAAGCCTGCGCTGAGTGCGGAAGCTAACTCCTTGCCTGATCTTAATACGAAGAGGTAGTTCATGTCATCCGGATCAGATGAAGCATAATTTAAGAAATCCTCCGGTGTTGAATCCCATGATGAGATACCAACCTGTCTAATCTTGAAGTTGTATGTCTCCTGAGCCCACTCTAAGTAATCCTGTCTTGCCTCCTCATACTTGTTATTAGGCTCCGCATCTTCACCATCCATAGGTGTTGACCACCAGTCACGGATGTAGATTTCCATACCGCCAAGGTCTACTACATTGCCGTTGGCATCTGTGTAGAGTGTTGTCTCCTCCTCTGTCGTTGTCTCCTCAGTTGGTGTCTCAGACTCCCGCTCAGCCTGGGATGTTGTCTCAGTATCCGTTCCCTTTGTTGATGGCTGTGTAGGATCGTTGCTGGCTGAACTGTTACAAGCTGTAAGGCTTGCAATCATTGCTGTTGTAAGTGTAAGTCCTACAACCTTCTTTGAAAGATTTTTTCTCATGTCTAATCTCCTCCTAATTTTTTTATATCCACGAAGAGGGAAATCACCCCTCTCCGGATATTACATTTTGATACCTGAACTGCTGATGCTCTCAACGAATCCCTTCTGTGCGAACAGATAGATGATGAGAAGCGGTGCAATTACCATCAGCGTTCCCGTTGCCACAAGGCAGTTGGTGTAAGCTACCGAAGCTCCGCCCTGATTAAGTGTTTTGGTAAGGTACTGGTTAAGCCTGTCTGCAATACGTCCTAACTGCATTGAGAGAAGGCTTATCTTTCCAAGGAACATGTTGGTGTAGAAGCCGTCCGTCCACTGCCATACAAACGAGAACAGGAAGCAGGATGTCAGTATAGGCTTCGCATCCGGAAGCATTATTGTTGCGAAGGTCTTGAAGGTTCCACAGCCATCAACGTAAGCCGCCTCCTCAAGCTCCTTAGGTATTGTTCTGAAGAACTGTCTTATCATAAATATGTAAAGACCGTTTTTAAGTCCCATACAGCCGGTGCTCATAAGATAATACGGAAGTGCCGAGCCTCTGAGGTTGATTGTCTTTCCCGTCGTTGCCTTGATAATTCCAAGGATATCAAAGTATCTGAAATGCAGATGCAAGGATGTCGAAATCGTCTGTGGCGGAATGATGATCATAAGTATTACACATGCAAACCAGAACTTCTTGAGCGGGAAATCGAATCTGGCAAAGCCATATCCGACAACCGTACATATAGCTATCTGTAAAACCGCTATGGTGAGTGAAATAAGCACTGTGTTTCCAAGTGTTTTCCAATAGTTCATGAACTTGTCAGCCAGCTCATAATTGCCAAGTGTCACATGCTCAGGTACCGTGATAATCATTGGATTGTACAGATCCTGCTCCGACATGAAGCTGATTGATATTTTGTTGAATATCGGCTGCAATATAAGGAAGCACATACCAAACAGAAGGATTGCTCTCAATAAACTGATTGTGAATGCTTTTGCCTTCTTCTTTAAAAGATATCCGTTCGACCTTTTGTTTCTCTCCCAGAAACCAAGCTTAGCCACATTAGCTGCATTACTCTTCGTCTTAGTCATAGTAGTAAACCCCCTTTGAAATAATTAATGAGGTTACACCGATTATCGCAATTACTATGATAAAGTAAATCCATGACATAGCAGAAGCAAAACCGTAATTAATCTGTACAATCATCTGGTCACTAATCTTTTCCATAACCTTATTATCGGTACGCATACAGAAGTCAACGATTGTGTAAATCCAGTTTACAAGGAGCAGTGAGCTTACCATCGGGAAGGTTATCTTCCACAGACATTCCCATGTTGTACAGCCCTCTATCTTGGCAGCCTCGTACATGCTGCTGGATATTGTCTGTAAGCCTGAGAGGAATATGATAATCTGGATACCTGATGAGATAGCCACATCATAGATACCATCTACAAGCTCGAATACCTTTTTAAATGCCTTTGTACCTACTCCGTTTACAGTAAGTATATTCTGGATTGCTGCCGTTACCGATGTACCGTTCGTGTTATCCTGAATTGCACTCTGCACGCTTGAGAGGAGTGCATTGTTTGTCTCAATACCAAGTATAACACCTGACGATAAGATAACCGGCAGGAAGAATATTGCTCTTACAAGAGCTCTTCCCTTGAATTTCTGGTTAAGTATCAGTGCAACAAAGAAGCTGAATATCATTATTGCCAGAGAGTTAAAGAACATTCTTGAAATCTCCTCCGACAAAAATCTTACAAATTCCGGGTCTACCTTGAATGCCCTGATATAATTGGCAATGCCGTTGAAATTCATTTTAAATCCGCCGGCGCTTATCTCAACCTCGCAAAAGCTCATATACAATGACTGAATCAAGGGTTTTACCATAAAAGCCAGAAAACCAACTATAAACGGAAGGATAAACAGATATCCGGCAACCGCTTTTCGTTTCTGAAGACCACTTACCTTTGATTGTTTCTTCATTATTGTTCTCTCCTTTCTGACTATTTTACTACAAGGTAATCCCTTGCCGGAACGGTATGGTTATCAGATGTCTTGTCATCCTTATAGCCATAATTTACATATACCTTTGTTCCGTCCTCGTATGTTGTGCATGTCAATGTATCAGACTCAAAGCTGTGATTTACAATCCTCTGATTGAATACATTGCCAAGCTCATTGTTGTATCTTGTATATATCTCAACTGCCTTATCACCCCATGCACTGTAGTCGGCTCCGAAATACTTGGTGTAGTATGTCGACTGCAATGCGAATAAAGATTCATCCATAAATGTGAATGAAAGACCCGCTCCATACTCAGCGGACTTTAACAGCTCATCAGTGTAGTCCTGAGCAAGATTTAACGACTCACCCGTGTAATTTACAAGTCCATGTACTGCTATCTGGTAGAATGGAATGAATCTGTCGATAATGCTATAGTTGCTTCCCATGAGTTCCATATTCGTGACTATGTCCGCATAGGCTATCGCATAATCGTTACCCCTGTTAATCATTACCTGCTTTCCGGAATCCTTATAGCCCTTAAGCTGCCCAGCCTGCTTTATAAGTGATTCCTGTCTTGTGACAAGCTCATTCTTATTGAAATCCGATGAGAGGTCGCATCCGTAATCCTCAAACGAAACTCCTGCTCCATATTTCCCGGCAGCCTTCGCAAGAGTGTCCGCATTGTCCCAGATAAGGGAAGCCTTCAAAAGATGATAGCCATCCTTCCGCTTCTCCTGTCCGTAGGAGACTGTGCTGTACTCGTACAGCGCCGTTCTCTTCTTGCTTATATACTTTGCGGAATCCCTGAACTCTATGAAACCATCAAATATATTGCTATCATATTCATAGTTGGTCACGCCGTTAAGATAGAAGTCGATGCCAAGACCTGCTGTGCTGCTTATAAGCTTCTTCAAGTCCTTCTTAGAACCCAGCTCCGAGACAGGCTTCACATGCTTTAACACATTCTGCCTTACACCACCGTTCATCCAGCCTGTGAGCTTCACCGACATATTCGTCATGCCCTTTTCATAGAGCCCGCTTATTATGTCAAATGCTTCATTGTAGGTTGTAAGCTTCAACGGCTTGGATACCGGAACTCCGAATACCTGCTTAATCTTATCGACCGCGCCAAGTATCTCTATATTCACGGGTGCCTGTGTATCATCGTTTTCCGTAAGATATCCTGCATATTTATCTGTGAGATACTCACCGTATTCCTTCGCCATCGAGACATAATCATCTTCATCAATGAATCTGTATCTCTGTACAATGCTCTCCGCAGGAAGCGAATCCTCATATACGAACATTGCTGTTGTTGTTCTGTCACTTACATCATATTGATTTCTGTGAAGGACATTGTATACTGCATATACTGAGTTGTAGCTGTTTGTCTTACCGCTTATATCCGCCTGGATTGCACCGTATGATACTCCATCCTCAAGTATACATATAAACGAATCTTCATTCTTTGACATTCCGAATGTATTAAAATACACATCCGTGTCATGTACTACAGCCTTTCTCTCCTGTGCCATATCCCAGCCATAGAGATTAGCGTAGTAGTAATTCTGTGTAACCTTTCCGTTATTGAAATCAATTATCGCTCCGCCACCCTCAGGAACCACCATAAAGCCTGTATCATCTAAACCAGCGGCTCCGAAGTAAGGAAGCACTGCTATATTGTATATAGGATAGCTCTCCTTGTATTCCATCTCCTCAAAAGGAAGCTCTGCAACAAGGTCATTTCCTTCGAGCCTGTATATTATGCTGATATTGAATACCGGCTTTGCCGATACGGATACGGAGGTATCAAGGAGCTTATCCCTCTCCCAATCATCTGTTGTATAACCAGCCTTTTCAAAGTACTCCTCAAGCTTGCCCTTCATATTATCCTTGGTTGTGTCTCTGAGTGCATATATAGGCTCTGTCTCAAGTATCGGGTATCTCTCTAGAAGCTCATCCTTATTATCCTTCTTTCCAAGATTGTTGATGTCATAGTCCTTGTAATAATCAAGTATCTTGGTCGCCTCTTTCTTCTCCAAGGCTGCAAGGAGCTTATCCATGTTCTCAGCGGTTATCGCCGGAGGTATCACGAATTCCTTCTCAACAATTCCTATCGAATACATTACCTTTATGTAGTCATCACCCTGCTCAATATCATACATCTGGTTTTTCATGCTGTATGTATAATTATCAAACAATGTGTCTACACCATTCTTGGTACTGTAGGTAAGAAGCAGCGTGGCTCCTAGCTTATCCCTGTCTACAGGAAGAGCTATATTATCATCCGCCCTGTCCTGTGGATTAGAATACCATGTCTTTCCCGTATTCTTATTGTAAACCGAAAACTGCGATGTATCGGAGCTTACCGTAAGTACCAGATTGTCATTCTCCAGAACATAATCTTTATCAGGACCCTCGTATTTCTTTGCAAGAACTACTCTGTCCTCCTCATCTGATTTGGAGAAATGACCTATAGCCCATACGCCGATGCCGATAATCGCTGCAACCACCACAACCACAGTGGTGGTTATTATACCTTTTCTGATTGCTGCCTTAGCTGCATCTGATTTAACTTTATTTTTCATTGTCTCCTCATTTCCGCATCTGACCTGCCTCTAATGCTTTTCTTTCTAAATTCTATACATTATTTCTCTTGCAAGAGATACAAAGTAAGCTATTCCCTGACTTATCATACTGAAAAACAGGAGCAGTATGAAAACCATGACAAGCATTGACAGCAATGTTGCAAATGTGAAAAGAATCGTCTTGCCAAGCTTGTATTCGTGAATCTGTATCATTGCGGATATAATAAGGAGTACCGCCCATATAAGTGATATCGTACATAATACCGTGTAGAATGCACCCTCATCACTTGTGATTACATTGCTGAAAAGAATCATCGGAAGCTGTATAAGCGGATAAGGTGCCATTCCGTAGCAGGTTGCCATGTACACCTGTCTGAGTGTTCCTTTACCGTCGAACAAGGTTGTCAGTCCCCAGTTTCCCACGCACCACAATGCAAGCGGGAACAGTATGCCGGCAAGGTAAAGGAAAATATTGACCTTCGGCCAGTATACCTGATTGAATATGAAGCTTGTGTACTGCAGCTTCAATATTCTTGTGATGAGTGTCAGCACCAGTATCGTGTTCGCTGCTGCTATCGTTCCTCTCTTTTCATGTGTCAAATCCCAATAGCCGTCCAGGGGATGAGTGGTACAGTAAAGAGCAAATTTAAGAGAACCAAAGTATCGACGCCAGGTCTCTTTGTCCTTCAATTTTGCAAGCATCTTCATCCCTCCTGTTTCTTCTTTTTATTAAGCTTCTGTGCATTATCGAATCTGAATGCCTCAGAAGTATCTATCTCATACTTTATGCGCTTAACCCTTCCAACCGCAATAGGTATAATGAGTATAGCGAAGAATACTATGAATATAACGACTATATGTTCCTCAACCCACTGCTTTCTGTACTGTTTAAACGCCTTGGAATAATTGTCATCATCCCACTTGAGCTTGAAATACGGAAGTGCCTCCTTATAATTCTTGTCGCCTATAAGCGCTCTTCCTATTCCGATATAAGCCCTGTCATAGTTACCGTTCTGGTCTAACACTTCCCTCCATGCAGCACCGGACTCATCATATTTTCCCGCCTTGAAAAGCTCAATTGCATCATAGATGTCATTGCCGTACTCTGTAGGAGTAAATACCGTTATGCTGCTGTCAAGAGAATCTAACACTATAAGGTCATGCCCCATGTGGTCAATTGCCACAGGCTGTCTGAAACATCCATCGATATTTCCGTTTCCTCCGAAGGCATATAACAGATTTCCCTGATCATCATAGGAGAATAATCTGCCCCTGACTCTGTCAAGTAGCACATAGGTGTCATTATCAAGTGCTGTTATATCGGTAATCATTGATGGTCCATTGTAGCCGCCTGCGTTATCCCACTCGACATCACCTATGATATTCTGGTTTCCGTTTCTTATGAGAATGTCATTTCCCATAAGATTGAGTCTTCTGACAACATCAGTCTTTCCTGATTTGATATCTGCCTCCGATGCATTCGTTGTACATACATATATGAAGCCTTCATAGTCCATATATACATTATCATACTCAGTAGGCACGAAGGATTCCATCTGCGCTCTCTGTTCTTTTGTTGCAAATTTCTTCCAGATGTAATCCGCCCAATCGTATGTTACCTTGGCAGCACCAACGAAACCGGAGAACACTGCATCCGGCTCATACTTTATAAGTCCCTTGTTGACGTTAGTTGCAACGCAGTAAACTCTTTCTGCCGTATCCACCGTAATCTTAGCCGGGAGGAAATCTAGCGACTGGTCAAAGGTCGCATCCGTCGGCTTTGTGAAGGTGAGTAAGAGGTTAAGGTCTTTGTCAAGCTTTAACACTCTTCCATTGTTCTGGTCTGCTATAAAGATGTTTCCATCCTCCGAAACCGCAAGGTCTGTAGGATAGTTGAAGGTATTGTTCTCAGCTCCCTTGAACTCATCAATTATTCTCACAAGCTCAAACTTCGTCCCGGATGTTCTCTTAATCTCAATAATTCTGTTGTTTCCCGAATCACATATATAAATCCTGTCTCCACTTACAAATAAACCCTGTGGCTTGTTAAGCTTCTCATTAAGCCCAAATGAACTCAGTGTATACACACCGACCACCGAATAGGCATCCGGTGAGTACTGTACATCCCCCCACCAATCGTAATTGTAGGTGTAACCCTCACTGGCAAGGACAGCAACGGGAGTCATTACTAATATTGTAACTGCACATAACATAACTGCTATTATGCGGGCAAATCTTTTTTTCATAATCAGTCCCTCCCCTTTCCTATTCTTTAATTCCTGAGCTTGCCATTGTCTCAAGCACCTGACTCTGAGAGAGGACAAATACTATAATCGGCACTATCATTACGATAACACTGACTGCTGCCATCTGACCCGTTCTTGCCACACCACCGCTCTGTATCTGCTGAAGTGCATACACAAGAGTCTTTCTCTTCTCTGTGTAGATGTATGTAGAAGCTCTGTTGTTCCACAGATTCTGAACTGAGAAGATGATGAGTGTGAGCCACGCAGGCTTTACGTTAGGCATTACTATTTTTAAAAATACCTTCCACTCACTCGCTCCGTCAATCTTTGCAGCCTCGACAAGCGACATCGGAAGTCCATCCATGAACTGCTTCATAAGAAAGAGTCCCATCGGCGATGAGAATGCCGGAATAATAACTGCCCATTGTGTATCAATCAGGTGAAGCTTGCTAAGTATAAGGTAGTTAGGAATCATTGTTACATATCCGTTGAACATGATTGCCACAACTACGATTCTGAAGAATGTCTTTCCGCCCGGGAAATCATACTTTGCAAGCACGAACGCTCCCATTGAAGCTATGATAAGGTGTCCCGCAGTACCTACAACCGTGATAAACAATGTGTTATAGAAATACCTTGTAAACGGAACCCATGACTTACCCATTGTTACGAAAAGGTCCGCGAAGTTATCCAGTGTTGGATTTCTCGCAAATATCTTAGGAGGGAACATAAACAGCTCCTCCAACGGTTTAAGTGCACTGCTGACTGCAAATACAAGTGGAAAAACCATTATTATTGCAACCAGAAACAGGAAAAGGTAGAGAAAGAAATCACCTGCCCTTGACCTGTTGGGCTTTCTCTTTTTAAGTTTAAATCTGTGTTTTTTTGGTACACCGTCTATTTTCTTTTTGCTCATATTGATGCTCATACCTTCCTTATAAGTTTATTCAAAAGCTATACCGCCTATCAGGTACCAACTCTGTTGAGAAACTTCTGAATCACCTTATTGCAAAGAATCATTACTATAAACAATAAAGTAGCGATTGCTGACGCATAACCCATATCATATCTCGTCGAACCATAGTCAATAAGATGTGTTACGACTGTTCGTGCTGCGTAGTCCGTACTTGGGAAGCCACAGAGTGTCATTGTTACATCAGCTACACCAAATGACTGTGTGATTGCCATAACGGCACCGAACATAAGCATAGGCTTCATGTTCGGAAGTGTGATGTACCACAGCTCCTGCCATCTGTTTCTGATACCATCCACATATCCGGCCTCGAACTGTGAGCGGTCAACGCCCTGAAGTCCCGCAACGAATGAGAGGAATCCTGTACCAAGTGACATCCACAGTATGACTACCATACATATCGGAAGCATATATGTCGGATTTACAAGCCACAGAATAGGTTCATCTATGATTCCGACCTTCATAAGAAACCCGTTTACATATCCGTAAGCATCACCTCTGAAGAACACAGAGAAGATGACGAATATGTTTCCTGCGATTGACGGTGCGTAGAATACGATTACCGCGATTGTTCTTATCCATCTTGGCAGCTCATTGATAAGCCATGCAAAGAAGAATGACATCAGGTATCCCAGCGGTCCTGTGATGACCGCAATCAAAAATGTGTTCTTAACACCTGTGAGGAATACATCATCCTCAAGAATCAGGTTAATGTAGTTGTCAAGTCCTATGAACTTCGGCGACTCAAGCACGTTGTAGTATGTAAAGCTGAAAAAGATTGAAGCAAGTACCGGAAGGATATTGAACATGAAAAACAATATCGCATACGGGGCAAGGAATGCATAACACATTTTGCTTTTCCTGGCTTTCTTTAAATTAACCTGAAAATTAAATTTTTTGACTGTAAAATATTTCTGTAGATAATTCAATTCCTCACCCCCTATTCTAACGGAAGACCGAACTCTTTACGTTTCTTTGTGAGCTCTTCGTCAATCTTTATTGAGTAATCAATTATTGTTTCACGCGGGTCTGTCTTTTCATTTATAACCTTACGGCAGGCATTTGAAATATGACGTCCTGTGTAATATCCGCCTGGAACCTCCCTGATACCCACTGTATAGCTTAACTGTTCCTCAAGTATCTCAATGTCTGAGGCACTCCATGAGAGCTGCTTGATTGCCTCCATGTTAGCTGTCGCATATCGTGCGGAGGAACCAAGAAGTGCTTCTATTTCACGCCCGAATCTTACCTGTGTATCAGACGAAGCCCACCACTTCATGAACTCCCATGCCGACTGCTTAAGCTTCTCATCCTCTGTTTTTAACATCATTGTCGCACTACCGGATACAAAGGCTGACCTGTCAATATAGGCATTGCCGTTCTCATCGGTCTTTTCCGTTCCCGGTACAAGTGTGAAATCCCAGAGGCCTGCAATCTCAGGTGCGGATACCACCAATGTGTTATATGTTGTGAAGTTGGCAATTCCGATTGGCATTTCGCCTGAACGGAAACGTGTTACAAAATCATATATGACCGGAATACCATAATCAGTAAAATACTTAGTGTACTCCTTGAAGGCGGCTACACCTGCTTCATTGTTGATTATTGTCTGAGTCCCCTTATCATTGTACAAGTCTCCACCCTGCTGGTACAGAAGTGTGAAATACATTGAAAGGTCTGCCTGTGCTGAGGCAACTGCTGTACTTGCCGCAGCGCTTCCTGAGCTTCCGGCTGCTGTAGGAATACCTACCGAAAGGTTATTACCCTGAATTGTCGGAAGCATCTCTATAAGCTCCTTCCACGTCTGTGGAACCTCAAGCTCAAGATCCTCAAGTACATCCTTTCTGTAGAACATTACGTTGTAGAAAAGTGTCTCAGGAAGAGCATACAATGAATCATCCAACGTGTACTGTCTGTATGTGCTTGGAGCAAATTCCTTAAGTACTTCCTCATAATCAGCAAACTGTGTGAGATCCTCCACCGCATTACGGAGAGCGAAATCCACAGGCTGTCCGGCTCCTACCGAAAGAACCACATTTGGTCCGTTTCCTGCGACAACCGCATTGAGAAGTGCATCTGCACCGACAATCTCAACATTGATCGGGATGCCTGTAGCCGGTGTAAAGGTATCATCAATCATACTCTTAAGTATTGTACCCTGATCCCTGCCTGTAAGTACCCATACCTTGACAGTGTTGCTCTCATCGGCATAGACATCACCGACTGCGTCATAGTCGATAAAGAATGAGGCGAAGAAGGACTTGACCTCATGTGCCGCCTTCTTGAAGAAGTTGCTCTTGTCCTTATCCAACTTGGCATTCTCCCCATATACTGCTATGTAGTCGATATCAAGCTTGGTCTCAGACATGCTGAGTATCGCAGAACCAAGTGCTGAAATATTTTCCTTGAAAGTGGTAAACTCAAGGGTTATCTTCTCCGGCTTTTCACAGAAACGCTCAAGCTGCTGTGCAAGTGTCTGTGCACTGGCAATCTTGTCTGCCTTCTGTCCTGTGGTCTCTACAACCTCATCTACTATCTTGTAAAGTCTCTTAGACTCAAGTGACATAGCCTCCATAATCTCAGGATATACCTGATCAACCTTGTAATCTCTGTATTGATCCGGTGTTGCTCCCGTATATACAAGAAGTGTTCTGTACATCTGGTTGAGACGGAAGGTGGAATCACTCAGTTCCTCCAGAATCATTCCCATATCTCCAAGTGTCGCTTCAAGTCTCACTGTATGGGTTCCTTTTGTCAGGTAGAAGGAATACGGCTTGTCACTCTCATCCGAAAGTACTAAGCTCTCCCAATCATTTCCGAACCTGAATGCCACCTGCTTCATCTCATCAAATGGGACTTCCCCATCTATAGAAAGGCTTCTGTAAGAAATATTACCTCTGTCATAATTCTGTCTTCCCTTTATGCACAGGTGATAGTAGCCGTCCTCCGGAACCTCAACATTCCATTCAATCCACTGTCCCGGATTTCTCCATGCCTCACCACCTATATAGTTGAGAATTGTCTTTGTTATGCTGTACGGCTTGGTGATGGCGGAAGCCCTGTCATATTTTGCATAGAGCGATGATTCAGACCTCACTGTCGAATCCTCACCCTGTACAATCTGCACATAGTCAAGTCCACTGCCTGCCGCCTTCGTACCGGTCTGTGCTGCTGTATAATCGGCGTATTTAAACTCATCCTCAACTGCCACGATATCAAGCTTTCTTAACACCATAGGCTCGTTCACGGCTTCAAGTGTTATTGTATTCTTTCCCTTTTCAAAGTAGAACTGATACGGTTCACTCACATATCCCATCTTGTCTTTAAGGTATGTACTCTGCCAGCCGTAAACCTCTGTCTGTGTAGGTCTTATCTCATTGCCGCGGTTGTCGACACGCGGCTCCGATGCATCCGTCCACATTCTTAGGAAAGTCATATCTGAGGCATTCTGAAACGGAAGTTCACCGTTGACATAGAAAGCTCTCTCTATTGCCACGCCTCTTGACTTCACAGTCATGTACTCAAGATACACATTGTAAAAGCCTTCTTCCGGAACATCTACCTCCCAGGTTACCTTGGAATCATTTCCGGTATACAATGCCTTTTCTGCTCCCTCGTACTCATCGGTCACCTTCGCGTCCTCCGCATCAATATAAGAGGTAACATCAACCTCTATATTCTGTTTCGGTCTTGCCGCACCGCTGTGTGCGTTCAGATACAGTGTGTAGGTTCCTTCTCTCTTAGCTCCGGCTGTATCAACGGACAAATCATAGCCATCGTACTTGTCATGAAAATTCGAGGTCTTTGTCAAATTCAGAACAAGACATATAACTACAATTCCAAGAATAAGTCCAACCCATACCAATAATTTCTTTGTAGAATCTTTCATTTTGAATGCCCCATCTCCTAACTTCTTGTGTCATTATAGCCATTATAGCCCCACATATCATTTATTGCTTACTATATGTTGCTATCCTTTTCTCACTTTTTGCTTAAACCTGCATGTATTTACATGCTTTTTTGTGCATTTTAACTATATCGCTTGCAAATTCAGGCAAAATAGGGTATTATTTATAGGCGTTAATGACCAGTTTTTACATTTTTATCTTTTTCATCTTAACAAAAAAAGCAAAATATGACAATATTTTCATATATTTGATACTTCTATATAAAATGAGTTAATTTTATTTATGCATATTTGTTACTTTCAGCCATAAATGAAGGGTAATCATAGGTCAAAAGTATTAACAGAATAATTTGAAACTATCAATTCCTATTTTCTGTTTAACTATGGAGGTGAACATGGCAAAATCACAATTTAAGAAAAATTATCTGGATTATTATACGGTGAATGAGGATTACAGTGGGGAACGGCATACTAATAATAAAGAAGAAGCTGTCCAGTTCAAGCAGAGCTCTTCTATCAGGATATGGTATAATGAACAGACCGTAAGCTATGATGAGCATTGGCACAATGCCCTGGAGGTAATAATGCCTGTTGAGAACCATTATCAGGTTGTGATTAAAGGAACGACTTATACTATACAACCGGGAGAGCTGTTAATCATACCTCCTAATGAACTGCACAGGCTTATTGCTCCCAAGAGCGGTATAAGATTCATCTTTCTCTTCGACATAAGCCTTATATCAAAAATTAAAGGATATTCATCAATACAGACCATTTACGCACATCCACTTCATATATGCAAGGATAATTTTCCTTATGTATATGAGGATATATACCAGTGCTTTGTCCAGATAAGGAATGAGTACTTTAACAAGACTGAATTTGCCGACTTAACCATCTATTCGCTGCTCATCCAGATTCTTGTAAAGCTTGGATACAATCGTGTCAATTCCTTTAATGACGAGAATCCGGGCAGGATGGAAAGCCAGAAAAAATATGTCAAAAAATTCACTGAGCTTATGGATTACATAGATGAGCATTATATGGAAGACCTGACCTTGGAGAATATAGCGGACGAGATAGGCTTCAGCAAATTTCACTTTTCAAGGCTTTTTAAGCAGTATACCAGCTTTACATTCTGTGACTATCTCACACACAGACGCATAAAGGCTGCACAGGCACTTCTGTGCAACGAAGAACTTTCAATAACGGAAATCGCCCTTCAATCAGGCTTTTCCAGTATCTCCACTTTTAACAGAATATTCAAGCAGGAGACCGGATATACTCCAAGTGAGTACCGCTCCAAGTCTCCTGCAGCAAGAGGAAAGCTGACATACTGAGACTGCTCCCGGTATGTCAGCTTTCATTTTTAAAGAATCATAATTTTTACAGTCCTTTTCCTGCTTTGATTATGCCTTGCCGGCCGAAGACATTCTGTATCTGAATCTGTTAAACTCGGCATGTCCTCCTATTTCACGCGTGGCAAAATTGAAAAGTCCGACACGGCAGCCTGCGAAATGATCCACCTTGTAATACAGATTATGCTTTCCCCCGACCTGAACATACTCACCGTCCTTTTCATAAAAAAAATGTGCCGTATCCACCATATCGTCAAAGTCCGCTTTAATTCTAAGCTTAACAACGGTACCTTCAAGAAGCATTCTTTCCTTCAATGTTCCCGGCATGTAATCAGGCAGAACCTCCGCTATTGAATTCTCATCAATGCTCCGCGTAACAACTACAAGATAATATCTGTTAAGCTCCTTAGTGACACCTATATATCCATAGCAGCCCTGAAGAAGACATAGACCTGCACAGTCACCATCCTTCATTGAATCCACATTAAGCTCCACCGACACGTCCGTATACGGCTGAATACACCTTTGCGTCAAGGTATTACGCGCCTGAATAAGATTCGTGCTTATCTTTCCAGTCTTTATGCAGAAGCCTCCGATATCATTAATCCACCACAGCTTATCCGCCGGCTCATGATTCCACTGCCACTGTTTTTTCAGAATATATCTGCCTATGTCATCCTTTGCATAATCAAAATTATCCGATGTCACAACAGGCTCATACACATAATCCGGTCTTGTACTCCTAACCGTAAATTCAGGAATGAACTTTTTACCGCCGGCAAATACAGGAGCTCCGTTCTTAAAGCTCACAGGCACCAGCACAGGCATTCTTCCAACAGCTCCGCGATCCTGGAAAAGTATTGAATACCAGTCTCCCTCCGGTGTATCGACAAAGCCTCCGCCGGCAATCCCTTGATAATTGTAGCCATTATCCGTACACATTACAACACCACCGGTAAATTCGCCGTCAATGGTATCTGACCAAAAACAGTATTGTGTCCTAAGGGCATTGCCCTTCTTCGGCCAGTTCATAACACTTATATAATATCTTCCGTTAATCTTATGTATATGGCTTCCGTTGTAATACACATATGCAGGTTCATCACTTGTAAGTATCTTTTTGAATAATCCTCCCTCAAGAAAATCAGACAAATCCGGCTTCATCTCCTGAAGGTATATGTTCTTATAGCCATATACAATATACACCCTGCCATCATCATCAAACAAAATCGAACAGCCGTATATTTCCTGATTTATTCTGTGCACATTCCATGGTCCTTCGGCATGTTCGGCGGTATACAGGTACGCATAATTCATATCACCGGAACAAAAACATGCATAAAACAAACCATTATGATATCTGAGGCAGCCTCCATCCATGCCATGGCCATAGAAGCTCTGCTCTCCCTGCATCGTCTGCCTCGGTGTGCTCTCGAGCTTATCAAAAAGATAGCTTATAATCTCCCAGTTCATTAAATCATATGATTTTAATATGACACCGCCCGGAATAAAATGCTTGGTTGTGCAGAGCATATAATATGTATCCCCGACGCGTATAACATCCGGCTCAGGAAAATCGCTCATTAAAAGTGGATTAATCACTGTATTCCTCCTGCAACAAACTCATGTATTGGCATTTCATAAAGCCCACACAAAAATAATAAATACTATTTCTATTATCGTGAAGCTTTTTATTTTCCTATATACTCAGTCTCTTTTCTGCCAAGGTATGACCTTTTACTTTCGCCTCCGTCACAATAAATACCAATCTGCTGTAACACCATTCCAGGCTCCATCGCGTACACTGTGAGCATATATCTTCCCCTTTCAAGACCTTCTTTTACATCTACTGTCCTTATCTGTGAAAGCACACCCTCACACCAGCGGATATCTGAGTTCTCCCCTGCCCTGTAATCCTTAGGAAGCACCTCGACATCATGGACTTTATGGTTTTGTGCACTATCATATTCCTCCCTTGTCTGAATAGAATATGCTAGTGTAAATGCCCTTCCCTTTATGAAAGGATTCGATGGTGTCATAAAGAACCGGATTACATATTCTGCCGGCTTTTCCACATCGAAGCAGTAGGTAACACGCGGTGCCTCCTCATAATTCCCGGCTTTAAAGGTCACCGGAAATGCCTTCAAGCCCGCGCCGTATTTTCCGTAATCTGCAAGCACCTTAAACTCTGCCTGTGTATTGTCCAGTCTGTAATAGTGGTCTGCCCTGATAATTGTTGTATTTTTCTGTGCCGTGAATACGCATCCGTCCGATACGCTCTCCTTATTTTCACCCTTAGCCCTGATATCGACAATCACAGTTGTAACACCGTCCGATATCTTAAGTGAAGCCCTGCTCTCACAGTCCTCACATAACAGGCTCTTGTCCACCGATATCTCAACCTCTGCAAGGTCCTGCACTTCTCCCTCGGTGCCGGAGAGCTTAAGCCATCCAGGAAGCTCCATCCCGTTTCCTGTTATTGTATAGCTGAGAATCTCCCTTCCATCGTTTGCAATCTCAATCCGCACATTGTTCTCACCCGGATATAGGAAATCATCTATGGTCATAACCCTCGGTGCCCCATAGACCTTGTCATACAGTGCAGGCTCATCGCTCCTCGATACATTCATTCTGGAACCATCAACCGGATATACCTCGCACAGAACCGGCATTCTGCACCCATCCTCATTCCATTTTGTAAAGCCTATATGAGAAGCAAGCTGCATTCCATTCCACTTGCCATCCATAAATTCAGAAAACTCATTTATATATTCCTTGTCGATTGCCATACAGTTTTCTGCAAGCTTCTTGTACTTATTTGCAATCCTTCTGCCCTGTGAAGCATAATGATGATTCAGCGACGCATACAGATTAAGCTTCACATTATTCATAGATGCCATTGCCGGGTAGTATACCATGCTGTAAAATGCCTCTTTATCCTTCCTGTCAAGGATATTATACACTTCCCTTGCACAGGTACAGACCCTGTCAGCCCTTTTTAAAAGCTCTGCTGCCTCGTTAAAGCTGCAGCCATCATAAATCTGTGGATTGAGCGATTCAGGACGTCTTAAATAGTTGATTTTCATATACTCATTCAGGACAAAATCAATCTTTTTTCTAATAAGCGTGTCCGCAGCCGCAAAATTCTCACCGCTCCACTTTTCAATATACTGGTGATAGCTGTCGGGATTAGAACTTCCCCACTTATCATAATCATACGCCATGGACATAAAGTAGCTAAGCGGCACTTCGTGGAACTTCAAATCACCCACATTAACTATCCATACATCCCTTATGCCCGAATCGTACACCTGACTCATCTGCTCCCATATAAGCGAAAATGGTGTTGAGTCGACCCATTCATACGAAACAGGTCCCCCATGGTAGTCAAGATGATAGTACATTCCGAACCTCTTTCCGGTATTTCTCATCCTTTCGGTAGGAAGTGTTCTTGTATAACCGAAGTTATCCTCACACAGCATACATATCACATCATCAAGCTCACTCCACTCGCATAAGCCCTCATTTTCCTCATCGCCGTAATAGTACTGTTCCACCTCTTTATACAGCGCCAGTAACATCGGCGGCTTGTCCCTGTACGGCTTGACATAGGTATTTATAAGCTCCTTCTGCTTAGTGATAATCTCTTTTAACAGCTCCACATTATCCCGTATACTTGAGTCATCACCCAGCATCGACGTGTCACGCTCACCTCTCATGCCAATCGTGATAAGATTATCGTACCTTCCGCTCCTGATAAGAGCATCCCTCCAGTAATTGATAAGCCCTTCCCTGTTGGTTGCATAGTTCCACGCGTTTCCGTACTTCGTCCCTTCGCCTCTTACCTTGTCCCACTCCTCGCTTGCCCTTAAGCATGGCTCATGGTGGGAATATCCCATTACAACACCCAGCTCATCCGCCAGCTCCTCGTTAGCACTTCCCGGTCCGTCAAGCGGAAAAGAGGCGCTCCACATTGCCGGCCACATGTAATTTCCCTTCATTCTAAGGAGGAAAATGAATATCTTCTCATATGCCTTCGCATTAAAGCCTCCGAAATGCTCACACACCCAGTTGCCAAAGCAAGGCCACTCGTCATTTATGAAGAAGCCTCTGTACTTCACACTTGGCTCCTTGGACACCGTAAAGAAATTCTCCCCAATGGCAATGTTCTTCTTTTCGACAGGCCTAACATCTCCCATATATTCAAAAGCCGTTACCCCGATGTACTCCGAAAGCGAAAGCATTCCGTATATTGTGCCTCTCTTGTCACTTCCGGCTATCACAAGTGCCCTGTCCACTCCGTCAAATGGTGCTTCAACAAGAAATGTGGCATATACCTCCCACTTTCCCGCAATACATTCCGGATTGAACTTTCCGTCCCTTTCAAGTCTTGAAAGCATATCGCTTTTGCCATATACAGCACATATTATAAGCTCTTTTCCGGTATAACTTTCCAAGCCACTCTCGTCAATAACCTCTGGTTTTTTCCGGCATACCGAACATATATCGTCCGCAAGTACATTGGCAATTCTTCTTATTCCGCTAAAAGCCTCCCGCTCAACAAGAATCGGAACAGTCCTTTCACCATCAACTATCGAAAAACCCATATACCTTCTCCTTATCTTCCTTATAATCATTTAGTTAATTGCGAAACTCAAATTTACCAGTACACAGTTGTGTAATTTTACTAGTACACTTCCAGACCTTTTGAACGCCATAATAGTTCGCTACGCGAACTAATGTCCTTAGCGGCTGTATTTTAGCCGCTTATGTACCGCTACGGCTTTCAAGGAGTGTAATAGTTCGACTATGTCGAACTAATGTGTCCGGAAGGGTACTAGTAAAATTACACAACGTACGGTAGTTATGCACTGAATTTCGCAATTACCTAGTCCTCACTCCACCGCCGGAATCTTATCGTACAGCATCGCCCCCGCATACGCCGGCTTAGGTTCATTCTTCTCATCAAAGAGCAGCGGATACTCACCGCTCCTCCATGTATTCTTGTCATTGATTCCCCATACTGTCACGCTTGTTATGTTATAGCCCTCCTCGCGTAACTCCTTAAGTCCGCTAAAAAGCACCTTATATTTTCTTCCCTGTGTCTTGATATTGCTGTCCGTCTTCTCATCCATTCCCATATCAAGCTCAGTTATCTGCACCTCATAGCCTGCCTCACAGAATTTCTTTACCGCTCCAAGATACTTGAAGTGAATATCATCCGTGATATTAAGATGTGACTGCATTCCGATTCCATCTATAAGCCCTTCCTCCTTAGCCTGTGCTAGATGTGTAAGAATTGAATCCACCTTATACATACAGCCATAGTCATTGTAGAAAAGCTTCATGTAATCAGGGGCATATTTTCTCGCAAACACGAATGCCTGATAATAGTAATCCGCCCCCACGGTATCATACCACTTGTTCTTTTTCATGCGGATACCGTCCTCGTCACCGTCACCTGTATCGAATGCCTCGTTGCAGACATCAACCGCATATATGAGCTCCGGATAGTTCTCATCAAAATAAGTGAGAACCGTCTTTATATAATTTTCCATTCTCGCAAGCATAACATCCCTCGAAACAAGAGCTCCGTTATCCGTGTAGTCCTCCGTGAAGAACCATCCAGGTGTCTGGCTGTGCCATACAAGTGTATGAAGTCTTATCCTGATTCCATTATCCAGCGCAAACTTAACCGCCGGAGCACAGCTGTCGAACTTTACAACAGGATTGGTATATGTCTCCTCAAGATTCGCCTGACACGCCGCCTTATCAAGAAGCGCATCCGGCTTCATCTCATTCTCACATGTCATGCTGTTAAAATTGTCAAGTATCGTTGCACGAAGCTTCTTTCCCTCATTCTTTACTATGCTGCCAGGGAGTGCAACTCCAACCATGAAATCATCCTTATAAAACTCATACAGTCCCTGCTCAAACTCATACGTCTGAGCGGTGGTCTCCGCGGCCGTTGTTGTCTGCGTCTCCTTCTGTTCCTGTGTTGTTGTCTGTACCTGTGAGGCTGTATCCTGTGTTGCTGCCTCCTGCGAAAGAGTTCCCTCAGGCGTTGATGTCTGCGTTTCGCCTGCTGCCTCTGTGGTAATGCCATCCTGTGTGTTCGCACCTGCGGCACACCCCGACATCACCAATGCAGCTGCTATAGTTATGGCAGCTACCGCCATTGTACCTTTTCTCATTATACCTTCTCTTTTCACTCTCATTCCCCCATTCATATATATTTGTGAAGCCTTCCCCTGTTGGGACGCGGTGTCAGACCCCTGTCCCAAATCCGGGACAGGGGTCTGACACCGCGTCCCAGGCTATGTTTACCTCACAACTCCGAAGCCGAGGATTGTAAAATCCTTGTTCTCGTCACCTTCCGCCATCCTTACCTCAACATGGCAGAGTGCCCGCTCCCTGTCCGAAAAGCAGATAAGTGGATTGCAGTGTGTCCAGCCATTCTTTCTCGGATCCGCTGTAAGAACCTTCTCCCCATCCACGAACACCTCTGCCTTTCCGGCATCCGCTGAGGCTGAATCCTTGTTAATCATAATGAGTGAGCGGCACCTTATATCAAATTCCATCGGGCGTCCACTTCTGTCATGCTTCCAATTATATGGAAATTCCGGTGTCGTTTCAATGTCCATATCCATCTCAACACACTGGAGTTCATCATCAATACGATTGAAGCCGCCCATGTCAAAGTTCCACACAATATCCATTGTCGGAAGGTTCTGCCTGTCAAAGAGTTCCACCTTCTCGAAGCTATTTCCGTAATGTGGTGCAATACTCTCATTGTCAAAGGCCGTATCTCCGATAGCTTTAAGTGCTTCCTTCAAATCCCCGCCTGCTGTTTCAAGAGCCTTCTGCGCTTTAATGTCCACTTTTTCAAAAAGTGTGCCCAGACAGTCTGCCATAACCTTATGTCCGGCATTCGTCGGATGAAAACAATCATAGAAGTACTGATTCTTAGTGATAATTCTTCTTGCCGCATCATAAAACTGCGGTACAACGCACTCCTTCACACTCACCATAGGAAGCTTATAATTGAAGCCTACCGGTCTTAATCTCTCCTCAAGATTGTAATCATCTGAAAATACAGAAAACAGTAATACTACAGCCGGCTCATTTTCGGACATAAGAATCTTTCGAACAAGCGATTCATAGCATACACCGTTCGTTTCATCCCCCGCATCATTTACTGCGAACTCGACAACTACTATATCCGGCTGCACGGTAAAATTCCTGAGGACATCCCTCTCGTATCTTATCATTCCAAGCTCGGACGGTGTTCCCCCGACTCCTGCCTTTATGTAATGAATGTTATCTCCATCACCGAACATGCCACAAAATGCCTTGTAGGTCTTATACGCATAGCACTCCGTGTTGATTGGAATTGCCCCTGCTCCCTGTGTTATGGAGCCGCCGATGAATGCAATCGTTACATCCTGTCCTGCCCTTGCCTTACACAGTGCCTTCTCAAGCCTTTTTGTATCCCCAAGGTTCACCAGTGAAGCTTCAAGCATCCTTTTGTATTCTGCCGACCCGAAATCAATATCATTCTCCTCCGGCATCTCAGGTGCCGAATAACCATCATTCAGATAGAGCCTGACCGAAACCTTGGCAAACCTTCCTGCCTCCTTCATCTCGAACCTTATCTGTCCAATAATGTCATCATCAGTAGACCACTCAACATCACTCAGCTTGACAATGTTCTCCATGCCGTCTGCCACTACCGTCTTTCTTATTGAGGTTCCTGATACATAAGGATCCGTCTTTCCGTACATCTGGAAAACGAAATCCACCGCCTCAGGCTTTTCCATCTCAACAGTCACACCGATACTGTACACCAGCTTTTTAAAATCCTCTGTTTTTACAAGCATTGAAAGCATGCCATCATCTTCAATTCCGCCGACAAGCTTGGCACTGTTCACAATTCTTCCATCACTCTGATACAGAAACTGGACACCACCGCCCGACTGAGCCGGTGAACCGAATATGTCCTTATTCCTCATTATATAGAACCCCATGCGCTTCTTTTCCGGGTCCTTAGGTGCTGCTACTCCCATCTTCATTCTCCATTCTTAATAGATTCTGTAATTTCCGCTGAGCGCTAGGAATGCGAAGAAATACAGACAATTGTCATAATATCTCCACCTTCCGTTTCTTAGCTCAGTGTGGTAAAAACGCTCTATCCACTCCCTGCTTATCGAAATGTCCTTCACAGCAAGAGAGCCCTGCGCTATCGTAGCCGGAAGCCCGGTAGGATGAAGTGCATACGAGCCTACCTTAGAGCCATCGACCTCATATATTGAAAAGCTGTTCCTTCTGCCATCCTCCGCAAGGAAGCGCTGTATATTCTCTGCCGCCCTGCACTGTCCTACATCAATCCCGAACCACTCATAGTCAAGACCTATGTTGGCGACTGTTCTGTATGAATCACTAAAAAACCAGTCATGTCTGTCCTTTGTCCACGGAAGTCCTCTTCTCATAGGGCTGCCATCAAACTCAGCATATTCCGCCGAAAACCCGGTGACAGGATTACAAGCCTTTACAAGATACTCACGGCTTGCCTTAGCTGCCTCCTTAAAGAAAGCTCTGTCCTCCTCATAAGCCCACAATGCGAACAGCTCATAAAAATGTGGAAGGTGATATGATGGGTCGGTAAAATCCACCCCCGGAACGAAAAGTATCTGATGATTCTCTCTGTTCCACATAGGCTCACCCGGTCTTCCGTTCTCACCCTTATGTATACATGCATGAAGTATATCGCAGGCTTCCTTCTCGTAGTTGAATATTCCCTCGCCGTTCCCCCAGCGGTGTGAGGCAAAAAGCAGTGCCATTGCAAAGAACTCTTCACCGTCCGGTGCAGGACCATAGGCATTCTTCTTTCCGTCCGTCGCACATGACCATGCAAAATATCCCTCGTTCTCCCCTTCGCTCATCCACATATATGTCTTAGCCCACTTCCAGATTCTGTCAAATTCCTCTTTCATATCAAGCTGGACACATATCATCATTCCATACGACATTCCCTCTGTCCTTACGTCATTATTACCGGTATCACAAATATAACCCATATCCGTACCAACCGGATAATAAACTCTCTCATCATCCCCACCATAAAAATAATAGTCCTTGATGTCCTCAAGTCTCTGTGCTATATCATTTTCTTCTATGCCTACTTCCATAAACATATTTCTATATTTCTTTCCCTCGAACTGATTTGCCATGCTGCTTCTCCTTAATAAAATATACTGATTTTATTCTATAACAGCATGGATTTATTAGCTTATTAAAAACTGTCAAGTTATCATCAATTATTGCTAAAAGCAAAAGTGCCATTCACATATCTTCACGATGTGAATGGCACTTTTGAATGCATATTATTCTAAAATATATTTACCACGGATTAACTATATGCTCCGTAACGCATGACTGTCCTTCCTCGACGAGTTCTAACGCTTCTGTGGCAATGCTCCTGTCTATTTTCCCATAATATTTTTAAGTGTCTCGATAAACAGTCTGTTATTTTCCATCGTACTGACTGACACACGGCATATTCCCGGTGCGGATATCATTATTCCCGCTTCCATCAGCTTAGTGCGTACAAGCTGTGCGTCGATGTGAGGGTCAAACAGAATGAAGTTCGTCTGGGAATGATATACCTTGCAGCCTAATTTCTCCATCTCCGTCTCCAGGTAGGTCATTCCTTCGACGAGCTTTTTCTTAACCTCCTGATAATACTGCTGATCGGCAAGTGCCGCAATTGCTCCCGCCTGACCTGCCTTGCTTATCATCGCACTCGGACACTTCTCTATGGCAGCGATTAGCTCAGGTGCCGCGAGGGCATAGCCGACACGCACACCTGCCATGCCGTAATACTTTGAAAATGTCTTTAGAACTATAATCGGCTTATCAGGCAGCTCCTTTATGAGCGGATACATGCTCTGACAGTCCTCCGCCGTCGCAAACTCAAGATATGCCTCATCCATCAGCACAATCACATCATCGGGAACCTTCTTTATAAACTCGATGACCTTCTCCCTGCCAACATAGGTTCCTGTCGGGTTATTAGGATTACACACAACGATTATCTTCGTTTTCTTGGTTATCGCCTTGTAAAGACCTTCGAGGTCATAGGTCTTATCCTCATTTAACGGAACCACAACCGGAACTGCCTGCCGTATCTGTGCCATGTCTATAAATGCCGCAAAGGTCGGGCACATAAGCACCTCGTCACCCGGATTTAAAAATGCACAGCCTATCGTCTCGATAAGCGGGCTTGAGCCTGCCGAGGCTGCAACATTCGCAAAGTCAAGACCATAGAAATCCGCGATGGCTTTCTTTAGCGCCCCCTTCCCGAAATCCCCATAGAAGTTGGACTTTTCCGTCTCCTCCTTCATAATCTCAAGAGCCTTAGGTGACATTCCATAAGGGTGCTCGTTAAATCCCATTCTGATAAGTTTTGAAAAATCCACATTTGCCGTCACATTGCTCGCCCTGCGGCTTGCAGGCTTCTTTGCTGCGCTCTCGCTCATTAATTTTTCAATGTCCATAAATTTAATCCTCCCTATTCTGTAAGACTCTTTTTTGATATATTGATCAACCTTTTTGCGGGTATCTCCTCGCCGTCCGTAAGCCTTGATAATCTTCTCATCTCATGTAAATACATAAACGATACCACTATAAGCGAGCAGCCGTCAGAGACAGAGTTAGCATAGAGTACACCCTTAAGTCCCATAAACTGCGGCATTATAAGCATAGCCGGGATGAGAAAAAGTCCATGTCTGGAAACTGACACGAAGGTTGCAACCTGTGGCTTTCCTATCGAGCTGAAATACATGCTCACAAGCATCTGGAAGCCTCCGAAAAGTGCGAACATCTTGCAGGCTCTCATCGCCATCGCCCCATAGCTTATAAGAGCTTCATCTCCTTTTCCGAACAGGCAGCAGACGAACTCAGGAGCAAGCATCATCGCCGACCATATGACTATCGCGAACACGCCTGCCATAGCCTGCGAACAGAGTGACGCTTTCTTTACTCTCGAATAATTTTTCGCCCCGTAGTTGTAGCTTATCAGCGGTGACACCGCCTGATTAATTCCCGATGTCATTGAGACGATGAAATTGTCAACCGTGTTCACAATTGCGACCGCCGATATGCACAGCTCACCTCCGCCGATAAGTGAATACACCGGATCTAAATCTCCGTAATATTGAAGTGATTTGTTCAGAAGAATATTGGTGAACAACGACAGCATCTGAAATATGGATGGTGCAATTCCCATCTTAGCTATATAGGTCATCTGCTTTATATCGGCCACGCCAAAGCCCGCCCATCTTAGTGAGCTCTTTCCCGTAAGGAAGAACGCCGCACTGAACGCTGCCCCCATAAGCTGGCTCACTATCGTGGCGAAGGCAGCTCCTGCGACACCCATTTTGAATACGATTATCAGGAGTGCATCGAGCACTATGTTAAAGAACGCACCAACGATATTTGCAAACATTGAGTACTTTGCCGCTCCCTCGGTTCTGATTATCGCCGCGAGCCCCTGGTTTAACATGTTAAAAACCTGGCCGCAGGTGACAATCTTCAGATATATGACCGCATACCGGAAGGTTTCTGTCCCCCTCTTTGCACCGCACACTCCGACGAACGGTTCAGCAAATATGAAGAACAGCACCGACACTATAAGTGCCATTCCTATCGCTTGGATTATGATATTTGTAAAGAGCTTGTTGGCCTCCTCGTAATCCCTGCGCCCCATAGTGAGCGCTAAAAGAGAGGTGCCACCGACCGTGATGAACAGCGAGAGAGCTATTATCACATTGTTGAACGGCGCCAGAACAGATATTCCTCCAAGTGCCGTGCGCCCAACGAAATTTCCGACAAATATCTGGTCGACCGTGCGGTAAAGATATGTAGTTAAGGTTCCAAGAAGCCCCGGCACCGCCATTGAGACAAGCAGTGGAAATATCGGTGCACTTCCCATTTTCAGTGTTCTCTCATTTACCGCCATCAGCATCAGCCCTTTCCGTTTATCACGCTTGTCGGATGTCCTTCAATCCAGTTTTTAAGATTTTCCGCCGCAATCCTCACCGTCCTGTAGCGCGCCTCCGCAGGAGCCCATGCCATGTGAGGCGTTATAATCGCATTCGGGCAGTTCATAAGCGGTATCCTGCCGGTAATCGGCTCATTGCACACGACATCAAGCCCTGCTGCATATATCTTTCCTGAATTCAACGCCTCGACTAAATCGTTCTCGACAATGATGTCGCCTCTCGCAGTGTTAATTAAGATTACACCATCCTTCATCTTAGCAATGACATTCTTGTCAATCATTCCTCTGGTCTCGTCAGTCGATGGACAATGTATTGATATTACATCGGCTCTGCCAAGGAGCTCATCAAGCGGAACCTGCTCGATAAAATCATACTCCGGACCCGTCTTTTTGTGGTGGTTGTAGGCTATAACCTTCATTCCAAATCCCGCAGCCATCTTAGCCATGCACAGCCCGATTGCCCCAAGTCCGATAATTCCGATTGTTTTCTCATACAGCTCAATCTGTCTTATCTGCCTTGGAAGATTTCTTCCCATCATCACATTTTTGTGCTCGTCGCACGCCTCGCGGTACATATCGCTCAGCACATCAATTCTATGGCAGATATTCATAAGAAGCGCCATCGCATACTGCGCTATAGTCACGTTCCCATATACGGTATTGGTAAATGTGACCCCGTGTCTTTTGGCGCACTGTGCATCAATTTTTCCGAAGCCGTGGGCTGTCGTTGCGATATACTTGAGCTTTTTGTGCCTGTCAAAAAAATCGTCCGTGTAGAACTCATCTTTTATCCACACACCGATAAGCGCATCAGCGTCCCCGGCTATCTCCTCCATCTTCTCGTAATCAAAACCTTCCCTCACCACAAGCTCATCAACCTGCGGTATTTTCCCGATTTCTTCTCTCCATAGGGCGACGAGCTCATCTTTTGACGGATACCCGGTCGTCTCACCCTGACACACAACAACCTTCATAGTGCCATTACTCCTTTCACCTCAAGCCTACGCCTCATTTATGCCCTGCATCGCGTCATATCCCGTCTCGCCGGTTCTCACTCTCACACAGTCTCTCACATCATAGATAAATATCTTGCCATCACCGATATGTCCTGTGTAGAGTACCTTTCTCGCTGTTGACACAACCGTCTCGACAGGAACCTTGGCAACAATTATCTCAACCTTCACCTTAGGAAGGAGCTGTATGTCTACCGGCACACCTCTGTAGTACTCTGTTGCACCCTTCTGGATACCACAGCCGAGAACCTGTGTAACCGTCATACCCGTAACACCTATATCATTCATGGCATCCTTCAGCTCCTCGAACTTGGACTGTTTTAATATAATATCAATTCTTGTGAGCACACCCTTCCTGTCGGCAGCCCTGTAATCAGATGCAGCCGCGATTGGAATTGCCACATCCACCGGGACGTCTGTTGGTTTTTCAAGACCGCTGACCTGTGCAAATTCGCCTGTAAGCGAGTCTACCTGAACATTCGGAAGGAAGTCCGCATATGCATTTCCGAGTCCATGCTCATTTGTGTCAAGTCCTTCAATCTCCTCACGCTTTGAAACACGTAGTCCCACTGTCTTATCTACAACTTTAAACAGGATAAACGAAGTGATTATAACCCATATCATAACTGTTATCACGCCGAAAAGCTGGACTCCGAAAAATCCAAAGCCCTTTCCGTAGAACAAGCCCTCCGGCTCCGACAAAAGACCTGTCATGACGGTACCTATCATACCACATACGCCATGTACGCTTATGGCGCCCACCGGGTCATCAATCCTGCACCTTCTGTCTATGAACTCGACTGCGAGCACAATCGCAATACCGCACACCAGACCGATGAACGCCGCCCCTGCCGGGCTTACCACATCGCAGCCTGCGGTGATTCCTACAAGTCCGGCGAGTGCTCCGTTAAGCGTCATTGACACGTCCGGTTTTTTGTATCTTATCCATGTAAAAATCATAGTTGTCACACTCGCAGCCGCCGCGCTCAGGTTGGTATTCATAAATATTTTTCCCGCGAGTGCTATGTTATCGCCCTCCATGCTCACCGTGGAGCAGCCGTTAAAGCCGAACCAGCAGAACCAGAGAATGAACACACCGAGCGCACCTATCACGATATTGTGTCCCGGTATCGCCTTGGAATTGCCGTCCTTGTCATACTTGCCGATGCGCGCTCCGAGCATCTTAGCACCCACAAGTGCCGCAACACCGCCAACCATATGTACCGCAGTCGAACCTGCAAAATCATGGAAGCCAAGCTGTGCCAGCCAGCCGCCGCCCCATATCCAGTGCCCCGACATCGGATAGATAATAAGTGAAATCACCGCACTGTAGATGCAGTATGCGGAAAACTTCGTCCTCTCTGCCATCGCTCCCGACACTATGGTAGCACTTGTAGCACAGAACACTGTCTGGAAAATAACATAGGTCCATATTGATACACCGTTTGGAAGAATACTGTCATAATTTCCCGTTATGAAAAAATCAAGTGTTCCTATGACTGTTCCGCTCCCGAACATTATTCCAAATCCCACGAACCAGTAGATTACCGTACCTATTGCCAGATCGAGAAGATTTTTCATAATGATGTTTCCTGAATTTTTGGCTCTTGTAAAGCCCGCCTCCACCATGGCAAAGCCCGCCTGCATGAAGAAAACCAGTGCCGCACCTATCAGCACCCATATTGTATTAACCGCTGATAATCCTGACATATCTTACACCTTCCTTCCCTTCTACTCCGCATTCGGATTGGTTATTCTCTTTAGAAATCTCTGTGTCGACGGGTGTTTCGGCGCAACCAGAATTTCCTCCGGCTTTCCCTCCTCGACAACGACTCCGCCCTCCATGAACACAACTCTCGAGGCGACCTCCCTGGCAAATGCAATCTCATGTGTGACTACAATCATCGTGATTCCTGTCTGTGCCACCGCCTTGATTGTGTTTAACACCTCGCCCACAAGCTCCGGGTCGAGCGCCGAGGTCGGCTCATCAAAGAGGATAACGTCCGGGTCAAGTATCAGCGCTCTCGCAATTCCGGCTCTCTGCTGCTGCCCTCCTGAAAGCTGTGCCGGATAGAAATCGCATCTCTCCTCAAGCCCTACTTTTTTCAATATTTCACGGCTCATCGCCTCGGCATCGGATTTCTTGAATTTCTTTACCGTGACAAGACCCTCCATGACATTCTCAAGTATTGTCTTGTTCGCAAAAAGATTGTAGTTTTGAAAAACCATCGCGGTCTTTCTTCTCAATTCTATAACCTGTGACTTTGAATGTTTCTTTGCGTCCACCTCAAAGCCGCTCACCGATATGCTTCCCTCATCAGCCGCATCAAGAAAATTTATTGTCCTTAGAAGTGTTGTCTTGCCTGAACCGGACGGTCCGAGAATTACCACAACCTCCCCTTTTCCGATGCTCATGTTGACACCCTTTAATATGTGATTGCTGCCGAAGGACTTCTGTATATTTTTAAGTTCAACCATCTCCGCCATAGTGCCGACCTCCTTTTTATTAAACAGATTTCTGAAACTTCATTTTGTTAAACATATTTCTGAAAATTTCTTTCCGGAGCTTAATTAAACACAGTATTTTGTCTGCACCGTCAAGCTGCCACAGCTCTGAACTTCTTCAGATTATTCTCCACAGTCCTGAATATCTTATTGAATATAAAACTGATAAGCTCATATATTATCGTGGTCATTATGTACGCCTCAATGAAGTTGAGTGCCGGCATCGCCAAGAGATTGGCCGTAGCCGTAATCTCGTAAACACCGACGTAGTAGGCAAGCGAGGTTCCCTTCACGAGCCCTAAGAAAAGTCCGCTCAGGTTAGGAAGTGCTATCGCCATCGCCTGAGGAAGGACAATCCTTACAAGTGCCTGTGTCTTTGTCATTCCCACGCTGTAGGCTGCCTCCATCTGCCCCTCATCGACCGCCGCGAGTGATGAACGGAATATCTCCGACGCATACGCCGACTGCTCAAGCACCAGAGCTATGATGGCATAAGCAACTGCAGGCACCGCATCGACATTTATCTCCCTGCCAATGCTTACACCATAGCTGTAGATGATATTCGGAAGTGCATAATAGGATATATACAAAAGAATTATCATCGGCACACCTCGCAGAAACGAGACATACACCGCAAATATCTGTGAAAGCACCGGAACCTTATTTTTTCTTATAAGAGCAATTCCAAGTCCGAGCAGCCAGCCTATAACCGCCGATGCAAAAGCCATGAGAAGTGTTATAGGTATGGCACCGAGAAGCTTCGGGATTGACTCTGCAATAAATCTGAAATTAATAATCATACGCTGTTCCCCATTTCCCGTTATTTTTTAGCTTGCCGCCTGTTTTCTGCCCTTGGTATATATTTTCTCAACAAGCTTTGTAAGCTTCTCAAGGATAAAGCACACCGCCCAGAATATAAGCCCTGTCGCTATATAAATTTCCAGTCTGTTGGTTCCGTAGCTTGCCGAGCTTAGCGCCCTTGCCCTTCCGAGAATATCTATGACACCGATTGTGAATGCAAGTGAGGTCTCCTTAAAGAGCATTATGATGTTGTTTCCAAGCGTCGGAATAGCTACGCCTAACGCCTGCGGAAAAACAATCCTTCTGAATGCTGTAAACGGTTTCATTCCTACACTGTATGCTGCCTCCCTCTGTCCCTTGTTCACGGAAAGATACGCTGCCCTCATCATCTCAGCCATGTTTGCCGATGTGCTTAGTGCAAGACACGCAACTATGTAGGTGGTCTTGCTTATGCCGCTCATGTTGACCCCGAGTGCATTCATAAGCTGCGGAAGTCCAAGGTAAAGTAAAAATATAAGCACAAGTGTCGGGATACCCCGCATGAAGGATATCCACCCCTTCGTCACCGCCCTTGCCACCTTATTTTTGCTCAGTGCGCCGGTCGCAACCAGCGCACCGATTATCAAAGAGAAGAGCAGTGACAGAAAAAATATCTCTATGGTCAGTGGAAAAGCCTTCATAACCTTTGGGATATAGCTTGGTATCGACGCCCAGTCATATTTATGTCCCATAATTCTCCACTCCTTTCCACCGCTTACTTTGCCGTGATTGAAACCATATCTGCATAGAGACCGAATACATCCTCGCCGTACCACTTTTCGGAAATCTTAGAGAGTGTTCCGTCTGCAATCATTTCCTTTAAAACAGCATCTATATCATCACATAACTGCTGCTCCGTCTTAGGAAACATAAGGTAGGTATCCTCGCACATCACAACGTCCGTGAGTGTAAGATTGTCAATTCCAAGCTCAGGAACGACGCTGTCGAAGGTTGCTTTGTATGTAAGCGATGCATCCACCTGTCCGTTGGATACCTTTAAAAATGTGTCTGCCGTTGACTGGTCAGATACAGCAACAATATTAAGCTCCTGACCCGGATGTGCATCATTGTATGCCATGAGCATCTGATACTCGTAGGCACTTGGGTTCTGCTCCATTGTCTTTCCTGCCATATCCGCCATGCTTGTTATTCCCGAATCAGCTTTGACAGCAAGGCTCATAGGTGACAGGCAGTAGTACTGGCTTGGGAAAAGATACTTCTCCTTTCTTGCATCAGACTGTACAAGCTGATGTGAAAGAAAATTGATTGAACCTGAATCAATCGAAACAATAAGCGTCGAAAAGTCCATCGCCTGAATTTCAAATTCATACTGAGGAAGTCTCGCATCGAGTTCATTAAGAACATCGATATCGTAACCTACCGAATTACCATTTTCATCCAGATAACAGAAAGGAGCAGCTCCGTTACCTGTGCCAACCACGATATGTCTCACTCCGTCTGCCGATGTTGTCGAAGCTTCCTTCTTGCTGCATGCTGTAACACCCATCACCATAATTCCAGCAAGTACAGCACAGCCTAATCTCTTTAACATATTCCTTCTCATACACAGTCCTCCTTCTTTTTCTCTTCTACATTTTCTTTTTCCTTCACAAAACAAAATATTTATGTTTTCCACAAAGCTTTTTAATTCCGCCTTTTTCCCTGACAGCGAAAAAGGCGCTTATCCTGATTGGATAAACGCCTTCGTTTATGTGTTCGTATTTTGTTTTGTTGTGGCTTATTATACAACTTCAAAATCAAAAGTCAATTCATTTTCAGAAAATATAAAAATTTTGTAAATAATGTAGAAATTCTTATTTTAACAAAGATATTTTTGTATACCATGACAATGCTTTTTCATCAGAACTTAAAATAAATAAACGGATTGTAGGTTCCGCTTATTATTCTTAAGATGCACAATGTAAGCAGACCGAGCATGACAAACATGTCAAGTGCCATGAACCAGGTTTTCTTCCTCACCCTGTCATACACTCCTGCCAGTGCCCTCGAGACAAAGCCCATTCCGGCAAGTGCGGCTGCGAATGCGATTATAAGCTCCATCGACAGAAGACCGAGGCACTGGTACACTCCCGAGCCCGCCGCTGCCGCGCCGGCACTCCCATTGTATCTGCCGAACATCGCAGCTATGTACTTCCCAGCATACACTATATTGTCCGACCGGAACAGAACCCAGCCCAATATAACCGCAAGCATGGTGTACACCCAATTAACGGGCTTAACCGGATTTCTGCCGAGCAGCTTTCCGAGAAAAAGCCTCTCGATAATCTGTAACAGCGCATACAGCAGTCCCCACGCAAGGAACGTGAAATTAGCTCCGTGCCATATTCCCGTAAGCAGAAACACGATGAATACATTTCTGTAGGTTTTTCCACTACCTTCCCTGCTGCCGCCGAGCGGAAAATACACATATTCCTTGAACCACGACGACAACGAGATATGCCATCTGCGCCAGAACTCCTGCACCGAAAGCGATGTGTATGGATAATTGAAATTTTCCTTAAATCTGAACCCGAACATTCTGCCAAGCCCTATCGCCATGTCCGAGTAGCCCGAGAAATCATAGTAAATCTGCATCGTGTACGAGAGCGCCCCAAGCCATGCCGTAAGACTTCCCATCAGCTCAGGCTCCATAGCCCAGACAGCGTCAGCCGTAAGTGCAAACGTATTGGCGAGCAGCACCTTCTTCGCAAGCCCGCATATAAAACGTCTCTGACCCGACAAGAAGAGCGGTGCGCTCTCCTTTCTCGTATCAATCTGCCTTGCCACACCGCTGTACTTGACAATCGGCCCGGCGATAAGCTGAGGAAAGAAAGATACATACAGCGCAAATTTTAGGATATTTTTCTGAACCTGCACCCTTCCCGAGTACACATCAATGACGTAGGACATAGCCTGAAAGGTGAAAAAAGATATACCTATCGGGAGCACAATCTCCTTAATTCCAAGCACTCCCGTCCGCTGCATGGAGAACATTGCCCCAAACGCCTGCCCACAGCCCATTGCTCCTGAGAACATTCCAATCATATTCTCAAGCACCACCACAAGCATATTAAAGTACTTAAACACAAAGAGCATCGCAAGATTTAACACTATTGCCAGCAACAGTATGCTCCTTGCGCGCCGCCTCTCCATCAGACGTCCTGCTGTATAGTTGAGCGCAATCGAAAGGAGCATGATGAGCAGATAATATATTCCGCCCCATGCATAGAATATGAGGCTTGCGATTAAAAGCCACGCATTCTTAAGCGTATACCTAAGCCTTCCATCCGCAACCTTGGACAGAAGCATATTTACAATCAGAACCGTTGGCAGAAAAATCCACAAAAAACTCATTGAAGCAAACAGCATTTTTCTTACCCCGCGAAAAAGCGCGTCCCCGCCTTCTTGTCCTCGCTCACCTCATACAGAAGCTCCGGCTTATCGCCGTTAATTATCACCATATCTATTCCGTTCTCATTCGCGATTGATGCCGCCTTTAGCTTGGTCGCCATGCCACCCGTTCCGAGCTTGGAACCTGCGCCTCCCGCGAGCGCCCTTATCTCATCGGTTATTCCGTGAACCTCCTCGATAAGCTTCGCGTCCTCGTATTTATGTGGATCCTTATCATACAATCCGTCTATGTCGGACATAATCACAAGGGTATCCGCCTTCGCCACGGACGCCACAATCGCCGCAAGCGAGTCATTCTCGCCTACCTCGAGTTCAAGCTCATCTATCGCAACCGTGTCATTCTCATTGACTATCGGAATCACACCAAGCTCAATAAGCTTCGCCATGGCATTCTCAACATTTCTTCTCCTGTCCTCAATGAGAACATACTTTGTCAGGAGGAGCTGTGCAACCGTCACACCGTACTCAGAGAACTTCTTGTCGTACATATCCATAAGTTCACACTGTCCGACAGCCGCACATGCCTGCTTACCCGGCGTATCCTTCGGGCGTTCCCTAAGCCCAATCTTACTCATTCCAAGTGCAATCGAACCGCTTGACACCAGTATCATCTGGTTTCCCGCGTTCTGAAGGTCAGCAATCGTCTTGACTATCTTCTCGACCCTCCTGATATTAAGATGCCCTGTCGCATAGGTCAGCGTTGATGTACCTACTTTTACTACAATTCTCTTTCCTGTCATATCTTTTCTCCTGTTTCCTGGGACACCGGTGTCAGACCCCTGTCCCAAACAAAATGTTTTGGGACAGGGGTCTGACACCATGTCCCAAGCCCCTGTCCCAAAAATTAGAACTGGCTGTTATATAGCTGTGAATAGAATCCACCCTTCGCAAGGAGGGTATCGTGGTTACCCTGCTCTATTATGTGTCCGTCCTTCATTACAAGGATGACATCCGCCTCACGGATCGTTGACAGTCTGTGTGCTACGATGAAGCTTGTCCTGCCCTTCATCATGCGCGCGAAGGCTTCCTGAATCTTGATTTCCGTTCTGGTATCGATTGATGAGGTAGCCTCATCAAGTATGAGCATAGGTGGCAGACACAGCATTACTCTTGCGATACAAAGAAGCTGCTTCTGTCCCTGTGACAAGCTTCCTCCGTCCTCGTTCAGCACTGTATCATAGCCCTGCGGAAGTCTCTTTATAAAGCTGTGTGCATGTGAGGCCTTGGCTGCCGCAATCATCTCATCATCTGTGGCATCCGGCTTACCCATCTTGAGATTCTCCCTGATGGTTCCGTTCTTAAGCCATGTGTCCTGAAGCACCATACCGTAGGATTTTCTAAGGCTTCCTCTTGTGACATCCCTTATGTCATCGCCGGCAACCTTAATGCTTCCTGAATTCACATCATAAAAACGCATGAGAAGATTGATAAGTGTTGTCTTACCACAGCCTGTAGGTCCGACAATAGCAATACGCTGTCCTGGCTTAACAGAAAGGTTAAAATTCTCAATAAGCTTCTGCTCAGGAACATACGAAAAGTACACCTTCTCAAGCTCGACATGTCCATCCGCATTCACTGTCCTGGCATTTTCAGGCTCCGGAGCCTGAGGCTCCTCCTCTATAAGCTCCATAACTCGTCCCGCACAGGTGAGCGCATTCTGAAGCTCTGTAACAACGCCTGAAATCTCATTGAAGGGCTTGGTATACTGGTTAGCATAGCTGAGCATACAGGAGAGCTTACCGACACTGATTCTGCCATGTACTGCGAATATTGCGCCCACAAGTGCAACAAGCATGTACACAACACTATTTACGAATCTTGTCGAAGGGTTGGTTATGGATGAGAAGAAAATAGCCTTCAGGGAGCACTTCTCAAGTCTGTCATTCACCTCGTCGAACTTTTCCTTGACCTCAGCCTCCTGACTGTACGCCTTTACAACCTTTAGATTTCCTACCATCTCATCTATGATTGCTGTCTGCTCACCCCTCGTTTCAGACTGCTTCTTAAACATTGTGTATGTGTTTTTTGCAATATATGCCGCAACGAAAAGTGAGAGCGGAGTCACACACACAACAACAAGTGTGATAGGAATACTGACTGTGAGCATAAAGCCCAATGTACCAAGTATCGTTATGACACCTGTAAAAAGCTGCGTAAATCCCATCAGGAGTCCATCTGCGAACTGGTCTACATCCGCAATTACACGGCTTACAACATCACCGTAAGGATGTCCGTCAATATACTTGAGCGGAAGTATCTCAAGCTTTCTTATCGCCTCGGTACGGATATCCCTTATTACATTGTAGGTAATCTTGTTGTTGCACACATTCATAAGCCACTGTGCAAGTGCACCGATAAGGATTACCGCTATCATTGTCTTAATTATTGCAGTTATTCCTGTAAAATCAACAAGCCCCTTGTCGATTATGAGGTCAATGGCATTACCTGTAAGTATAGGCACATACAGTGTACATGCTACCGTCACTGCTGCAAGCATTATTGAAAAAATAAGAAAAACATAGTATTTCCTGATATATCTGAGCACTTTTCCAAGCGTGCTCTTGTCCTCGTTGGTTAATTTTCTTGCCTTAGCCATGTTCTTAAGCCTCCTCGTTGTTCTATATTCCACATAAACGGGTTGTTCGCAATCCGCTTCGCTTCCTGCTCATAAAACGCGGGTAATTCGCAATCCGCTCCGCTTCTTGCTCATAAAACAACATCTACTGCGTAGATGTTTCGGGTAATTCGCAATCCGCT
>OGJI01000144.1_pt1 | contig 95641 bp, 78 predicted proteins | sample 1572031 | NCBI WGS metagenome assembly OGJI01 (sample SAMEA2582119, study PRJEB24529) | metagenome | biome: Human gut stool | place: China | collected 2011
AATCATCTGATCGCCTGTGTAAGCGTGGATTGTTGACATGATACCGCTCTGGATTGGAGCATATTTATTTAATGCATTTGCCATAGGTGCAAGGCAGTTTGTTGTACAGGATGCAGCTGAGATGATCTGATCATCTGCTGTTAATGTATTTTCGTTTACTGAGAATACGATTGTCTTAAGGTCATTTCCAGCTGGAGCTGAAATAACAACCTTCTTAGCACCTGCATTGATATGAGCCATTGATTTTTCTTTTGAGCAGTAGAAACCTGTACACTCAAGAACAACATCTACTCCGATTTCTCCCCAAGGAAGATTGTTTGCATCTGCTTCTTTGTAAATTGTAAGTGTCTTTCCATCAACAGTGATTGTGTTTGCTTCATCATCTGCTGATACTGTGTGAAGGTTTTCACCGATCTTTCCACAGTAACCACCCTGTGCTGTATCATACTTAAGAAGATCTGCTAACATGGAAGGTTTTGTTAAATCGTTGATAGCTACTACTTCATATCCTTCTGCACCAAACATCTGTCTGAATGCAAGACGTCCAATACGTCCAAATCCGTTAATTGCAACTTTTACTGACATTTTTTTATTTTCCTCCTATAAAAAATGTATTTTAGTAAATACCTTGTCTTTGCAAGTTATCTATCTGTGTCTTATTTTACCTAATTTACTCAAAAATATCAAGCATAATTTGGTAAATTGTTAAATTTTTTTCAATGTTTCTTATTTTCAGTCTGTAACTATTGTGCTAAACTATGTGTATATTCAACATCATATCACTGATTTATGGGAATTTCCCAAAAAATATAAGAATACAAAAGGAGTTAATTATGATTTGTGATTTTCATGTACATACCTGTATGTCATCGGATTCGGATGCCGATATTAAAATGGTCATCGAAAAAGCCATTTCTCTCGGCATGAAATATTTATGCATTACTGATCACCACGATATTGATTATGAGGACGGAACTTTTCTCTTAAATCCGGCTGATTATTATAACTGTCTTGCTTCCGTCCGGGAGCAGTTCCGGGACAGGGTACAGCTTCTCATTGGTGTGGAACTCGGACTGCAGCCTCACTTAAAAACAGAATGTACAGAATTTGTACATTCTGTACCATTTGATTTTGTCATAGGCTCTTCCCATGTCATTAACGGAATCGATCCTTATTACGAAGAAATCTGGAATACCCATTCTTCCGAGGAAGTCATGACCATGTATTTTGAAAACATTCTTGCGAACTTATCCGTTCACACAGATTTTGACGTATATGGTCATCTTGATTATGCCATCCGCTATGCCAAAGAAAAAGATAAAAATTATTCCTACGAGAAATATAAGAATATTATTGACCGCATATTAGAAACCATTCTTTCCCTCGGAAAAGGAATCGAAATCAATACCGCCGGTCTACGCAAAGGTCTGCGTTCCACCAATCCGTGTTTTGAAATCGTAAAGCGCTACCGGGAACTTGGCGGCAAAATCATTACCGTTGGTTCGGATGCCCATGTTCCGGAAGATATCGGTTCAGACTTTTCGTGTGCAAGGCAGCTTCTGGTAGAAGCCGGATTTACCCACTATTATATTTTTAAAGAGCGAATGCCTTATGCTTTGCCATTATAACACTTATATTATGTAAAAAGGATGCCGCTTTCGCGGCATCCTCATTAATCTTCTTCCTCTTCTTCTGGCATATCCCAGTTATGATATACCGCCTGAACATCATCATCTTCATCTAACATATCAAGAATTCTTGTAATCTTTTTAATATCATCTTCTGCAGTAAGTTCTACATAATTCTGCGGAATCATGGTTACTTCTGCCTGTGCCATTGCAATACCTGCATTCTCAATTGTCTGTCTTACGGTTTCAAATTCAGATGGTGCAGTAAGAATCTCGAAGCTGTCTTCTTCCTCTACAAAATCTTCTGCTCCGGCATCGAGTGCTGTCATCATAAGTTCATCTGCATCCATGCTGCACTCTTCTTTATCAATGATAATCTGCCCTTTTTCATCAAACATATAGGAAACACAGCCTGTTGTTCCAACACTTCCGCCACCTTTTGTAAAAGCATTTCTGACATTTGAAGCGGTTCTGTTTCTGTTATCTGTAAGTGCATTTACAATAATTGCAGTTCCGTTTGGTCCATATCCTTCATATGTAACAGTTTCATAATTTACACTGTTTGCATCCCCGGCTGCTTTCTTAATACCTCTGTCAATGGTATCATTCGGCATATTGTTTGCCTTTGCTTTTGCAATGACTGCTGCAAGTTTACTGTTATTTGCAGGATCCGGTCCGCCTTCCTTTACTGCTACCGCAAGTTCTCTTCCGATAATGGTAAAGATTTTTCCTTTCGCAGCATCATTTTTTTCTTTTTTGTGCTTAATATTAGCAAATTTTGAATGTCCTGACATCGTTCTATCTCCTTCTGTTTATTCTTCATCCTTCGGTTTGGCATCCTCCGGACTGCTTTTTATAATTTCAAGTTTAGAAATTATCTTTCCACCAGTTTCCAGCACCCTGAATGTACAATCGTATAATATGGTTTCTGCACCTTTTGGCAGAATGCTGCTGTTTTTGCAGTACAGACGCACTATAATCTCCGGCTTTTCTCCCTTTGCAGGTATTCTGTCCAGTTTGGAAATCAAATATCCGTTGATCGTATCAAATTCATCATCATCGAATATAATACCGGTTTTCTCCTCAATTTCTTCGAGTGTTGTAAGCCCGCTTACCAGATACCTGTCATCTGCTTCACGAATGATATTATTCTCTTCCAGATCATGTTCATCCATAATATTTCCCACGATTTCTTCCAGAATATCTTCCATTGCTACAAGCCCTGCGGTCTGCCCATATTCATCGACAACAATCTCCATATGATTCTTATTCATCTGCATCTCTTTAAACAAATCATTCAGATTCCTTGACTCCGGGATAAACTCCGGCTTTCGCAGAAGATCTGTGATATTTTTGACTGCCATATCGTCGTATGTGCTTTTATGGTAATAATATAATACATCCTTAATATGAAGAATACCAATAATATTATCTATATTTTCTGCATATACCGGATATCTCGAATTATTCTGTTCCGAAATAAATTCAACTGTTTCTTTTAATGTCCAGTCTCCGTCAATCGCAACAATCGTTTTTCTGTGAGTCATGATATCGCCTGCTGTCTTATCGTCCAGTTCAAATATATTGGATATCATTTCAGCTTCACGTTCTTCCAGAATTCCTTGCTCATGACCTTCATTTACCATGTTAATGATTTCTTCTTCTGTTACATTTGTTTCCATTTTTCCCGGATCAATACCGATAATCCGAAGAATCAGATTGGAAAAAAATGTAATAAATGCCGTAAATGGTGTCAGCAATATGACGATCACATTTACAATACCGCAGAGTGCATATGCACATGGTCTGCTGTACTTTGTTCCCAGCTTCTTCGGCACAAAAATGCCCAGTGCCAGCAAAAGCAGCATCAGATACAATGCGGTAAGAAAATAGGCAATAAAATTCATGAATGCATCGGAAAGAACAAATCCGCTGCCAAGGCTTACCAGCCAGAGCCGTACCTTCCGGGCATAAATTCCAAGCTGAAAATACCCCGTTACGACAGCCATAAACCCGGTCACCAAGTGAATGGTAGTAATTAATTTCGTCGGATTCTGCAGATATTTCAACAGTTTTATATCCTTTTTACTCTGCTCTGCAGCTTTCTTCTCAAGCTCCGTTTCATTCAGGTTCTGAATTGCAGCACCAAAAGAATACATCATCGCATTAACCACTACAAATCCGATAAATATTACCAGTGCATATAAGGGACTCCCATCGTCCATCTAATAATTCCCTCCAATTTCATCTATAAGTTTTGTTCTTCAAAAAAGCCGAACGATATAAATATATCACAACTTCTTGCTATTCGTCAATAACTATGTAGAAAGTTCTAAACTAATCAGCAGAGCTTTGTCTACCTTTTCTATGATTTCCCTGTCTACATGACATACTTTATCCTTCAGCCTTTTCTTGTCAATAGTTCTTAATTGTTCCAGTAAAATAACCGAATCTTTTACTATGTCACATTTTGTACTGTCGAGTTCCACATGTGTCGGCAGCTTTGCCTTATTCATTCTGCTTGTAATCGCCGCACATATTACCGTCGGACTATGCTTGTTTCCGGTATCATTCTGTATAATAATGACAGGTCTGACTCCACCCTGCTCCGATCCTACAACCGGTCTCAAATCCGCATAAAAGATATCTCCTCTTTTTATAACCACACTTATCACTCCTAAATTATTTTTTATCATCACGGATGATCCATGATTTCATAATTTAGTATTTACACATTCCGGGCGAATATTCATGCCTCCTGCATGATATAATCATCTTCAAAATAATCTTTACAGCATACTATTTTTCCGTGATGGTAATAAACTCTCGGCACTCTTTTCCCTAAATCACAGACAAATTCATAATTAAATGTTCCTGCCAGTTCTGCCAGTTCTTCTGTGGTTATTGTGTTCGCCCCGTCGGTCCCGATCAGGGTTACCTCATCTCCTTCACAGACTTCCTCCAGGTCCGTCACATCCACCATAAACTGATCCATACAGACTCTGCCTATAATATTTACCTTTTTTCCCCGGATCAGCACATATCCCCTGTTGGAAAGATTTCTCTGATATCCGTCCCCATATCCGACCGGAACGGTTGCTACTTTTGTTCTTCTCTTTGTCACAAAAGTAGAGCCATAACTGATTCCCTGACCGGCGTCTACCTCTTTAAGATATATTATGTGGCTCTTCATGGATAGTGCAGGACTTAACATGACTGATTTTTTATTGACCTCATCGGAAGGATACATACCATACAATGAAATACCTGCTCTGACCATATCCATGGAATCCTCCGGCACATCAATAATTCCCGCACTGTTATCACAGTGGTGCAGCGGTATCTTTACACCATTTTCCTCCAGTTGCCGGATAAACAGGCAAAATTGTTCATACTGGCTATGCGTCATTTTTTTATCTGAAGAATCCGAAGATGCAAAATGCGTAAAAATCCCCTCTATACTGATATACGGAAGCTTTGCAATTTTAATGACTTCTTTTAAAGAATCCTCATTGACACGAAATCCGATTCTTCCCATTCCAGTATCGACCTTGATCTGGATTTTTGCCTGAATTCCGGCTTTTTCTGCTTTCCTGCTGATTTTCTGAGCCATTTCAAAAGAAAATATAGCAGGCCAGATATTATTCTTTATTGCATCATCTATCCGGCTATCCGGAAGAAAACCAAGAATGAAAATATCATTTTCTATCCCATGTCTTCTCAGATTCATACCTTCATCAATCGTTGCAACAGCAAAAGCCCTTACTTTATCCTTTATAACAGATGCAATCGGAACTGCACCATGACCATATCCGTCCGTTTTCAGAACCGCTGCCATCTGTGTATGTTCCCCCAGATTTTTTTTCATTTCTATAATATTATTTTCTATTGCATCCAAATCTATTTTTGCATATACTCTGTAATATTTTTGCAATATCTCTTTTTCAATCATGACAATCCTTTCTTTTCCGCATCTTATCTTTCTTATTCATATTTTTTCAAAAAACTTAATGAGTCTGTCAGTTTTCCTGCTGTAACTGCTTTTTTTCCATATTTCTCTGCGGCATAATCCCCTGCTTTTCCATGGATATATGCTGTTATAGCAGCAGTTTTGCTAACAGGCATTCCCCAGACAAGTGAAGCTCCGAGCATTCCTGCCAGCACATCCCCACTTCCGGCGGAAGCCATACCACTGTTGCCGGACTGGTTATAATACAGTTCCCTGCCATCTGAGACTGTCGTAACTGCATCTTTCAGGACAACAGTACAATGATATTTTTTTGCAAAATCCATGGATATTTTTCCCGGATTCTGTTTTATCTGCTCCGGCTCTTCCCCGCACAGTCTCGCCATCTCTACAACATGCGGTGTAATTACCATATGGCTGTCTAACCTTTCCTTGCGCCAGCTGCTCTTTGCAAGCAGATTCAGTGCATCCGCATCCAGCACCATTTTTTTATCCCCTGCACATTCGAGCAGCTCATCCAGAAGCAGTTCTGACGAAATACTCTGTGCCATTCCTGGTCCTGCAACTATGCTATCCGCCCATGCAATGCTTTTCTGAAAGGCATCGGAAAATCCATCCTCACGGACATCCTCGTAAAACAGTCCCAGTACTTCCGGAATATGTGCATACAGAATTTCTTTATTTTCTCTATGTGTAACCACCTTTACCATACCGGCACCCATAGAATATGCCGCACTGGCTGCAAGCACCGCTGCCCCGGCATATTCCTGCGAACCTGCCAGAATAAGAATTTTACCAAAGCTTCCTTTATTCCCGTCCTCTGCCCGTTTTGGAACTGAACATAAATCTTCTTCGCTGCATGACCTGGCATATCCTTTCTCTTTACATAATTCCTCTGCATATCCAATTTCTGTTTTTATGAGTCTTCCACAATATGCTTTACCTGGATACAGGATACAGCCTGCCTTTTTAAAGCCAAATGTAACGGTACAGTCCGCTTTTACCGCAACTGCACAGATATGTCCGTCATCCGCATGCACACCGGACGGAATATCGACCGCATATTTATATGCTTTCATATTATTTATCTCTTCTATTGCCTGTGCATATTTTCCTGTGATATTGCGACTCAATCCGACCCCGAACAACGCATCCACCACGACCTCCGCCCAGGAGTTATCCCAAAACTGTTCTGCGGACTCTTGTGAATATCCCAGCCGGTCCAGAATTTCTTTCTGTGTCTGAAACTGCTCCGTCGCTTTTTCCGGATTCCCAATAATCCTGTACCTGCAGTCAACCCCCCTTGTTCTCAGGATACGGCAGATGCACAATCCGTCCGCACCGTTATTTCCTGTTCCTGCAATAACTAAAATCCGCTTATCCTTATGATTTTTATATATCACATCCGCCATTGCCCGGGATGCATTTTCCATCAATACCAAAGACGGAATTCCGATGTGTTCTATTGTATACTTGTCAAGTTCTGCCATTTCCCTGCCAGTTAAAATATATTCCATATTCCGCTCCTTATCCGTTTAATCCATCTTAGTTAATTGCAAAACTCATAATCTATCTTTATTGTATATGCAAATTGAACAATTACTAAGAAGGTACTATGAGGCGGTCGGCACTTAGATGCTGTATTTTAGCATCTTAGTACCGCTACCAGCCGAATGTAGCGAGAGCGTGCCTTCGTGTAATGTTTCATTTGCATATACATTTGCAAAAATTTAAGTGTTTTGCAATTACCTATTAATCCATCTCTATAACCGCTACTGCTGAGGCAAGTGTCTTCAGGTTGGAAATAGAAACATGGATTTTCATATTGTCCTTCAGATATTTTCCGGCTTTCCCCTGCAGCCTCACATATGGCTTTCCGCTTTCTTCCCGGAGAATCTCCACTTCACATGGTGCAATCTGTACAAATCCCGTTCCAAATGCCTTTACTACCGCCTCTTTTGCAGCAAAATTTCCAGCAAGGCTTTGCGGCTTTCCCTGAAACAGACTTATCTCCGTCTCTGAAAAACATCTCTGCATAAAATGCGAATTACGGCAGGCCTTTTCCACACGCTCTACCTCTATAATATCATTACCGATTCCAAGAATCATATCTTTACTCCTCGTATTCATCATCATCAATTCCACTGATATAATTCATATACATTCCTGTAATATCCGGTCCCAGCAGGCTGTTAAAGTATCTCGTTACATGACGGGTCTTTTCCACTTTTTCATCATAAAGCTCAATCTTCTTCTTCATCTCTGCCCTGGTTTCCTTGATCCACTGCTCCAGTTTTGCAATTTCTTCCAGGTCATCCGCAATACTGTCATAAAACAGTTCCATGGTTTCCATTGCCAGCTCCGCATTTTTTTCCCTCAGTTTCAATGGAATATCCAGTTCATCATTTTCCAACAGAATCAGCTTATCATTTATTTCCTCTATTAAATCCCGGCTCTTTTCCATCTTGCGGAATCCAATTGAACCCTCTGCCGCATTCATATTGCCTACAATCTGATCCACCAGTTTCTTTTTCAATGTATTCAGTTTCTGTTTTTCTTCTTTAATCCGGCTTTCTGATTTTATTACTTCATTTAATTCATTTTCCGTTTCCTGAATCTGTTTTGGTTTATTTCCATCAAAAAGCAGATACCATTTCCGGTCCAATGTCAGAAGAGGCAGCCGGAGATTTTTTATTCTCTCCAGAATCCTGTCGTATCTGCTTTCATCATTATTTCTTGCCATTTTTTCCTCCATGTGTCCTATGTATTTTATGACTCCCTGATATCGGTATTATTCGATAAGCTGTAGGAAATTCGCATGAGGCTTTCCGACAGATGCACACTCTCCACAACAACACCTTCTGGAAGTTTCAAATCGATATGTGCAAAATTCCAGAAAGCTTTTACTCCGAATCTGACTAATTTATCCGCAACTTCAACTGCGGCTGATTTCGGGACGGTAATTGCGGCAATATCTATCTTTGTATGTTTTGCAAATTCTTCCAGTTCGTTTATATGGCGAATTGCAACACCGCGAATGGACTGCCCTTTCAATTCCGGATTTACATCAAAAATACCAGTGATCACAAAACCACTCTTTTCAAAATTCGTATAATTTGCAATGGCACGCCCAAGATTTCCGGCGCCCACAATTACAACATTATATTCCTTATCCAGTCCGAGTATTTTTCCAATCTCCGTATATAAATACTGTACATTATATCCATATCCCTGTTGTCCGAATCCTCCAAAATTATTCAAATCCTGGCGAATCTGTGATGCGGTTACATTCATCCGCTTGCTCAGTTCCCCGGAAGAAATTCTCTCAACTCCCATTTCTATTAATTCACCCAGATGCCTGTAATACCTGGGTAATCTTTTTATCACTGCACTTGATATGCTTCGCTGTTCTTCCATTGTTGCCACCTCAATCTCATCATCCATTTATAGTTTTCTATATTTTCTTAGTATAGTATTATTTTCACAGATTGTCAAATTTTAAACAAATGATTTTTTGATTTATTTTATTTATTTTTTATGATACAATGTCACAAGGACAGGACAATCATGTCTGTTTTCCTTTATTTATAAACATTATTAAGAATTATACGAGGTTTATTATGATATTATCATGCAGTAACATTGAAAAAGCATTTGACGGAAATGTAATTTTATCCAAATGCACATTTATCGCAAATGAACACGAAAAACTTGCTATTGTCGGAGTCAATGGTGCAGGAAAATCTACACTTTTAAAAATCATCATGGGAGAAATTCCTGCTGACAACGGCGAAGTTACCATTGCAAAAGATGCCACCATCGGCTACCTTGCGCAGCATCAGGATCTTTCTTCGGAAAATACGATTTTTGATGAACTTCTGACCGTAAAACGGGAAATTCTGGAAATGGAGCGAAAAATGCGCAGTCTGGAACTCCAGATGAAAAGCCTGACTGGAGATGCCCTTGAAACCGCCATGAAATCTTACTCCAATCTTACCCACCGTTTTGAAATCGAAAACGGATATGCCTACAAAAGTGAAATCACGGGGGTTCTCAAAGGACTTGGTTTTACCGAAGAAGATTTCAAAAAATCCGTAGCCACCTTATCCGGAGGACAGAAAACCAGAGTTTCCCTCGGAAAACTTCTTTTATCCAAACCGGACATTATTCTTCTTGACGAACCTACTAACCACCTGGATATCGGTTCTATCACCTGGCTGGAAGGCTATCTTTCCAACTACAGCGGAACTGTTATCATCGTAGCACATGACCGTTATTTTCTGGATAAAATCGTTACAAAAGTGGTTGAAATCGACCGCAGTCATGTAACCGTTTTCAATGGAAATTATACAGATTATGCCATGAAAAAATCCATGCTCCGTGATGCCGAATTAAAGCAGTATATCAATCAGCAGAGAGAAATCAGGCATCAGGAAGAAGTTATTGCAAAGCTCCGATCTTTCAACCGTGAAAAATCCATCAAACGTGCCGACAGCCGGCAGAAAATGCTGGATAAGATGACCGTTCTTGACAAACCGGCAGGAATCGAAAAAAACATGCGTTTCCATATAGAGCCAAAAGTATTAAGCGGAAATGATGTCCTGACCGTAGAAGGACTGACAAAATCCTTTGGCAGTACAAATTTATTCCAGAATCTGAATTTTGAAATAAAACGCGGGGAAAAAGTGGCAATCATCGGAAATAACGGAACCGGAAAAACAACGATTCTAAAGATTATCAATCAGGTAATCTTACCGGATGCCGGCGAATTCCGGCTTGGAAGCAAAGTGCATATCGGTTATTATGATCAGGAACATCATGTCTTAAATATGGAAAATACTATTTTCGATGAAATCTCGGATGCCTATCCGGATCTTACCGGAACGGAAATCCGTAACTGTCTTGCATCATTTCTTTTTACCGGCGAAGATGTATTCAAGAAAATCGGTGATCTCAGCGGTGGGGAACGGGGACGTGTTTCTCTCGCAAAACTAATGCTTTCTGAAGCAAATTTCCTGATTCTTGATGAGCCAACCAACCATCTGGATATTGATTCCAAGGAAATTCTGGAAGATGCACTCAATGACTATACAGGAACTGTATTGTATGTATCACATGACCGTTATTTTATCAACCGTACTGCAAGCCGGATACTGGATCTGGAATACAATACTTTAACCAATTATTATGGAAATTATGATTACTATCTGGAAAAACATGAGGAACTCTCCGCTGTTACCCGTCAGGCAGCAAATATAACCTTTCCACTGGAAAAAACTGCTTCTCCTTCTTCCAATAAAGAAGACTGGAAAAACAGAAAAGAAGAACAGGCAAAAAAGCGAAAAATCGAAAACAGCATCAAAAAGACGGAAGAAGAAATCGCTGCAGCCGAATCCAGAATCGAAGAATTAAACGAACAGCTGACACTCGAAGAAGTATACAGTGTACCGTCAAAATGTCTGGAAGTGCAGCAGGCACTGGAGCAGACATCCTCGCATCTGAATGACCTGTATCAGCAGTGGGAAAATTTATATCAGACATTTAATGATTGAAAATTTTTTGATATTAATGTATACTTTAACTATTAATCACGAAAGGATATGATTACCATGAAAAACAATAAAATTGTTGTTGCTCTGGGAAGAAATGCGTTTGGCGATACTTTTCCTGAACAGCATGAAAGAGTAAAAATTGCAGCAAATGCAATTGCAGACCTTGTAGAGGCCAAATTTGAAATCATTATTACACACAGTAACGGACCACAGGTAGGTACTATTCAGACTGCCATGGCAGAATTCAGCCGTCTGGATACGAATAACCAGACCGTTGCACCAATGTCAGTCTGCGGAGCCATGAGCCAGGGGTATATCGGTTACGATCTGCAGAATGCCATCCGTCAGGAATTATTAAACAGAGGTATTTACAAACCGGTAGCCACTATTATTACCCAGGTAAGGGTTGATCCTTTTGATCCTGCCTTCCATAACCCGACAAAGGTTATCGGACGTAAGATGACAAAAGCCGAAGCCGAACTGGAAGAAAAGAAAGGAAATTATGTTGTCGAAGATGATGGTGCTTACCGCAGAATCATTGCTTCCCCGAAGCCGATTGACATCTATGAAATCGACTCTATCCGTACCCTTGTCGATGCTGGTCAGATCGTTATCGCCGCAGGCGGCGGCGGTATTCCCGTTCTTGATCAGCGTACAGCACTGAAGGGTGCAAGTGCCATCATCGAAAAAGATTACACAGCTGCAAAACTTGCCGATATGCTGGATGCTTCCATGCTTTTACTTCTCACAGACCATGATTATCTTATCATCAACAAGGACGAGGAAAACGAAAGAGAATTAAAAGAGATTACGATAGCTGAAGCCTCTGCCCTGATTGATGAGAATAAATTCAAATCATTAACAAAACTTCCTAAGATCGAGGCTGCCATTAATTTCGTAGAATCCGGATCTGACAGAACTGCTGTCATTACCAATCTTACGAAAGCAAAAGAAGGTGCCTGCGGAAAAATCGGTACAATTTTAAAATCTGAATAATTCTGAATTTATATTAAAACTGCCGGGCATTATGCCCGGCAGTTCTTATCTGCGGTTATTTTTATCTGAGAAATCGTAATTTCTATACTTATTCTTCCGTTTTTCCAATTCATGGTCAATTCTTTTCTGTTCATAATAGTATTCCCGCTTTTCCCGATCCATCTGCCGTCTTCTTGCAAGCTTACGCTGTCTTGCCTGATATCTGCGGTAGCTGACATAAAAATATGCCACTGCAATGATAATAGCTGCTGCAAGAAGAACTTTTCCTGCCACAGAAAATCCTTTGGCATTTTTCTTTTCTTTCTCCTGTACAACAGTGGACTCCTTCTGTGCCGCTGTTGTTGTCTGTGCATTGCTTATGCTTTCAGCCTGTGCTGCTGCTATAGAAGCTTCTTCTGCCGCTTTTGCATCCAGTACATCATAATCGGTCTGCACTGCATTCGCTTTGATATAATCATACAGTTTGATCGTATCGGAATATGCACTGGCTGAATTCGTACTCTTTAATACCACACAGACAACCTGCCTTCCATTCAGATTTGCAAATGTTACAAGCGTACCGCCGGCCTCATTTGTAAACCCTGTTTTTCCTCCAATACAGTCGGCATAATAATATTCCTCTCCCTGACGGATCATACGGTTATTATTCAGCCAGTATCTGGTTTCATTACACATATTGGTAGGCGGAACATCGTATCTGACTGTAGAACACACTTTCTGAAATGTCTCCGAGCTTTTCCATGCATTCATAGCAATAATTGCCATATCATAGGCCGTGGTGTAATGTTCCTCATCATGAAGACCATGTGCATTCTTAAACCGGGTACCGATACAGCCAAGTTCTGCTGCCTTTTCCGTCATTTTCTGTGCAAATGCATCCATGGAACCTGAAACCTTTTCTCCCAGTGCATTCGCAAGATCGTTTCCAGAAATCAGCATCAGACCATACAGACACTGCTCCACTGTAAGCTGTTCCCCTTCTTCTGCATAGGCTGAACTGCTTCCCGGTTCAATGGTATATACGGCATCATGTGAAAATGTCACCACATCATCCATATTAAGATTTTCCAGCACCAGGGTTGCAGTCATGATTTTGGTAATACTGGCCGGATATTTCTGCATCTGGATGTTCTTCTCATACAGGGTATATCCTGTCGCCATATCCACTACAATCGCAGCATCGGCAATAATATCCGGCGGTGTCTGAAGTGTCTGTGGAACCAGTCCTGTTTTTACACTTTTGGCGGATGTTCCTTCTGCAGACATTGTTTCCTGCGTCTGCGCTACGTCATCTGCCATTGTAATCACAGGACACATCTGCATAACAGCACACATTACGAATGCTACAATTCTTCTCTTTCTCATTTGTTTACTCCTTACTTTTACAGTGCTTTTTCTATTACTCCGACTATTTTTATTACTTTTCCCATATTATCTTTCACTGCAAATATTTTACAGATACATGATACTGCATTCTTATCCTGATCCAGAATACTACATTTGAATTGAACCAGTCCGTCCTTCGATTTCTTTGCTTCCTCAATCTTTTCACGGTAAAATGCCCTGTCCTGTTCTGCCACATATTCTTCCATCTTCTCTTTTACGGATTCTTTTGGCAATTCATATCCAAATAATTTTTTCCAATTTTCATTACTGTATAAAGTATCCTTCACACAACTGTAATCAAATATAATATCTTCCGTATATTTTGACACCATATAATATCTCTGAAGATTAATTGCACTTTTTGATTTTACGGAAACAAGTGTATAAATAAAATATGCAATCAGCACAATCAGCATTACACCGATAATCACACCAAGGAATACAAAATTATCCGTCACATCACTGATATTCGCCTCAACACCGCTGGATGATACTACCATAATGATTTCCCAGCTGTTAAAATTAGTTTTAGAATAACAGATATATCTTTTGGAATCCTTTCCATTCGCAAATCCGACAACACCCGCCTTTTTTGACTTCATATAATTCTTCAGAGTCTTTACATTTGTTTCATTGTCAAGAATATCACTTACATTACGGATACTGCTGTCTGTTTTTCTGGACAGGACAGTTCCGTCACTTTTAATAATAAAAGCTTTTCCCTTGCTGTTGACAGAATCCAGATTCAAAAGTTCTGTAAAAGAATCCAGGTCACATTCTACAAGATATACTCCCTCTATCTCATCCGCTTCATTGCGAATCGGAACAGAGAAACGGACTCCTTTTGTGTTTCCTTCCGAATCACTGATATCCAGTATGGATACACTTCCATTCATTACTTTTGAGAAAAATTTCTTTTCCGAGTAATCCTTACTTCCGTTTTCCTCCAGCCCGGTTCCATCTGCACCGATAATGTCGAATTTCTCAAATCCTGCTTTCCGAGTCATCTTTACAATGTTTGCGTAAGTAGTTTCCTCAAGATAATTATCTGACATACTAATGTAATATGCCGTCATCTCAAGTTCATGAATCGTTTCTTCTACTTTTAATTCCACACTGGTAGATGCTTCTTCCATAATATCAACAAGATGTTCTTCTGTCTGCTTTTGTATATCGCGGTTAATATTGGAGATATATAACGCAAATGCAGCTATATTAATAATAATAACTGCGGCAATCAATATGATTGTTACATAATATTCCTTTATTCTCTTCATTTGTCTGCCCCTTTCACTTTATGCATACTTTTATATCATAACAAAATATATTCTAAAATTCAATAAAAATATTTCTGATTTCCGGTTTCATATAAAATCAGAGTCTCTTCTTCCTTAATTCACTTATCGCGGCTTTTAATGTTTCTATGACATAATCAGCTTCTTCCCTGGTATTTAATATCGATATTGTAATCCGGACTGAACTGTGTACCATATCCTCGGACAGACCAATTGCTGTCAGGACTTCCGATGCCTTACTGCTTCCGGATGAACAGGCAGACCCCGTGGAGATACAGATTCCTTTCATATCAAGCATTCCGGCAAGAGTTCCCCCATCCACTCCTTCAAAAGCCATATTGATATTACCCGGAAGTCTTTGCTGCCCATCACCATTCAGCCTGCACCGGGGAATTTCCGCCAGAATTCTTTTTATCATATAATTACGAAGCATTGTCTCATACCGTATAATGTTATCCATATTCTTCCATGCAGCAGCGGCTGCTTTCCCCATTCCAACCGCTCCCGGAACATTTCCCGTACCGGCACGCATCCCCCTTTCCTGATGCCCGCCATGCATATAAGAATTTATCTCTGTTCCCTTGCGAATATATAAAAATCCCATTCCTTTCGGACCGCCAAATTTATGGGAGCTTCCACTTAACAGATCCGCCTGTATCTGCTCCACATCAATCGGAATATGGCAGAATGCCTGAACCGCATCTGTATGAAATATGACTTTATGATGCTTTGCAATCTTTCCAATCTCATAAACCGGCTGTATCGTTCCGATTTCATTATTTGCGGTCATTACAGATATGAGAATCGTATCCTTTCTGACTGCCTTTTCTATTTCCTCTGGCTTTACAAATCCGTTTCGGTCAACATCCATCCAGGTAATATCAAATCCGAAATGCTCCAGATAGCGGCAGATGTTTTTTACTGCCGGATGTTCTATTTTTGTTGTAATAATATGATTTCCTTTCCGGAATCCCGCAAATGCTGCCCCCATTATTGCCCAGTTATCACTTTCCGTTCCGCCGCTGGTAAAATAGATTTCTTCCGGCAGACAATTCAACACAGATGCAATTTCTCTTCTTGCATGCTCCATTGATTTTTCTGCCGTCATGCCAAACTCATAGGCACTCGATGGATTCGCATATTCTTTTGCAAAATATGGCTCCATTGCAGCCAGAGTGTCCCGGCTCATCTTAGTAGTCGCTGCATTATCCATATATATTATCTTCCTTCGATTCATAATTTTCTCCTTTTCTGATGATAATCTTTCAACAAAATACTATTTATAATAAAACCTGAATATAATAAAAAAAAGTCAATGAGGTTGCCTGATGAAAAATACGATTATTAAGGGAACATTCATATTATCAGCTGCTGGAATCCTGACCCGACTGATTGGTTTCTATTATAGAATATTCCTTTCAAATACAATCGGTGCAGAAGGAATTGGTCTGTATCAGATGATTTTTCCCATGTACGGACTGTGCATTTCCTTTGCTGTAACCGGAATTCAAATGGCAATATCAAAGTTTACCGCGGAAGCTGCCCGGACAGATCCGCAAAAAACTTTTGGAATCCTGAAAGCAGGCTTGTATCTCTCCTTTTTTCTGTCTGTTTTTATCTCCATACTGCTCTATGTTTCAAGCGATTTTATCGCATCCTGCATAATCAGTGATGCCCGCTGCGGACATCTTCTCAAGCTTTCGGCTTTTGCCATCCCATTTTGTTCTATTCACGGCTGTATCATAGGATATTTCCTTGGAAAGAGCCGCACCGTCATACCTGCCGCTGCCCAGCTTGGCGAACAGCTCAGCCGTGTCGGTATTGTATTTTTTCTGTCCCTGATGACTGGCAGGAAACTTTTATCGCCGGATGCCGCCATGGCAGGTCTGTTTTTCGGTGAATTTGCCTCATCACTTATCTGCATCATCGCCCTGATTTCCGATATTTATAAATATAGAAAGAATTTTTCTGCCGACCTTTTTCAGGAACAGAATCATGCTGTACCGGAAAACTACAAAAAAGAAATTCTTTCTCTTTCTTCACCGATCGCATTCAGCCGGGTTATTACATCCGTTCTTCTTAGTCTGGAAGCCGTTTTCATCCTTTTCTGCCTGAAAAAATATGGCCTCAGCCATTCAGAATCGATACGCATATATGGAATATTAACTGGAATGGCTATGCCATTTATCTTTTTTCCTTCCACAATAACTGCTGCCATCTCTTCCATGATTCTTCCCTCAGTTTCCGAAGCTCAGGCCAGTGGAAATTATATAAAGATTGCACATACTACTACCGTTGTGGTCAAATACTGCTTTTCCATCGGGATTTTCTTCGCAGCCCTTTTCTATTTCTATGGTTACGATATAGGTTATGTGCTGTTCCACGATGAAGATGCCGGAACTTTTATCTCCATCCTTTCATGGCTCTGTCCATTCATGTATCTCGGTGCAACCTTAAACAGTATTTTAAACGGGCTTGGACTGACCAAAATTACTTTTGCCGTAAATCTTACTGCATCCCTCTCCCGTATCGCATTTCTCTATGCTTTTGTTCCCCTTTTTGGTATCCGCGGATATCTCTGGGGGATTCTGTTCAGCCAGATCTGTAATGCCTCACTTCTCCTGTGGCTTGTAAAAAAATATACCCGTTTCAAATATCAGATCCGGCAGTGTTTTATCCTTCCTTTTTTCATAATGCTATGCAGTATTCTTCCATCTTTCCTGCTGAAAGCTGTATTTTATCCTGTTTTTCATGCCTGCCTCCTGTCTCTTGGCATATGTCTTGGCACATCCTGTCTGATTTTCATTTTTCTTTTGATAATTTGCCAGAAAATGTCAGAACACGATGTGAAGAAATGATTTATCTGGATTATATAAAAAACAGGCTCCGCCTATTCAACTCCCCTGCCCCTCAATCTTGAGGGGATTAGGGATTTCTTTTTTCTTTCTTTTGTTGCATAATAGTCTTATGAATATTTTACAAAGAATTTTTACCGACTATTATGAAGAAATTAAATATACTCTCCATCCCAGAAAATCCGAGATGGAGAACATCGATAAGATGCTTTCCTGTGGCGACCCTTCTTTTGGGGGTGCCATGTATGGCTGTCCTCATTGCGGCAATCTTAACTTTCCCATGCAATTCCAAAACAGAAACACCGCATTTATCGTAGTTTCAATCAATGGAGAACTGCAATTCTTACTTCTTTTGGTTATGACCCTTTGGAATGTCCTGCATGCGGGCATAAAATGGAGTTACTTGAACTCTATTACAACCACAAACGCGTATCCCTCGAAGAACTCTATGAGAGAGCCATGTCCAAATCTCCCGGAAAGTATTCCTCTGCATGATTTTTTGTGGTATAATCTTCCCATAGAAAGGAAGGATCGCATTGAACACCAATATCGAGGAATTACGCAAAAAATATCTGGATAATCCACCGGAAGGAATGACATCTGAGGACATTCGCAATATGAGTGAGGATGACCTTCTTGACATGGATTATTTCTTAAATGAAGACGACTTATTTGACGATGAGGCTGGTGTAAAAGGCTTTTATATCTTCTAAGCAGTGTCGTCTCATTTCCATGCCCGCTTTTTAGCGGGCTATTTTTTTAGAGTGTGCATCTAAAATCGAACTTTCCTATAAAGTAAAAAAAGCCTGCAGGCCTTTTTTTAGCCTGCAGACTCTTCCCATCATGCTTATTCTTTTTTCTTTTAACCGCTTTATCGGCTTCTTCCCGGATAAGACGGCATCGGTACGTTTCCACGCTCCTCGATTTTATCCCGGCTTTTTTGTGATGATATGCTGCTATTCTTTCCTTGTAATGAGATTTATGTTCTTCAGCATTAATCTTATTTGATTTATCTGCTATTTCCTTGTAAAAAACTGTACAGTTCATCATTCAATACAATTGCACATACCAAATATTGCACATCTCTGCTATTTACTCTTACCCGCACCATTGGATAATATCTTGCAAACACCTCCTCATTTTCTTCGATATCCCCAAAAATTTTATCCCAATCCTTATCTCTAATAAGAAGCGATTTATTTTGTTGTACCAACCATTCACACCGTTCTACTGCTGACTTTTTCACTAACTCTTCATAATATTCTTCTGTGATCAGATTATTATAAAATTTGAAATAATCTTGTAATGACTCAAGCAGCCGTGGTTCAACAGTATCTCCATGTTTATAAGATATACAATCTTCATAGTTCACTATTTCATATTTCTCTCGTTCATTCATAAAAATTTCCCTATGAATCTCCATCGCCTGATTCAATAACTCGGAAGCATTCTTCTTGCAATATTCTTCTATTTGTTGATCGCTTATCTCATTCTTAGAATTTTCAAGAGCCTGCAATTCTTCTTCTTTTTCCAGATATTTATCTATAATCATGTCTACATCGCATTTTCCATCCATCCCTTTCTTTAATACTGTACGAATTTCTTCAATCGGGATATATCTGTCAACTTTTGTATTTTTTGCTCCTGCAAAAGCAAACTGGGCAAACACAGTATAAATAGAATATGGCTGTTCTTCATCCTGGTCAATTTCCAAAACATCCTCACAATTTTTTTCTTTTAGATAAATCTTTGTATCCATGATTTCTTTCACAAATGTATCATACTGTGGTATATTATCTTTGTCATTATAATTTACAAATCCGCACAATTTTTCCAGAGAAAATCCCCATAACAGGTAATTTTTTAACTCTTCAGCAAATCCCAATGTACCAACTACAATATTTTGAAACTTTTTCTTCCAATACGCATCTAATATCTTCTCAGAACACATTTTTCTGATATATTGACCAAATTCACGATTCTTTGTTCCAAGATAGAAACATTCAAATATCTCCAAATGCTCTTCTTCCGAAAAAGGCAGCTCAGACACCCTTTTCCAAAAGCAATCCATATCACACCGGGCAGGCATCTGAATTGGTTCGGCAAGATACCGATTTGCAAGCTTTACTGCTTTTTCACATTGTGCTCTTGTTATATCGCCATATACAAATGCCTTATTACCAAGACGGGATTCTATCAAACATGCAATTGCAAGAAGATAGATATGATATGGCTCTCCTTGTGTTTTATTTCCCCATATTTTATAGTTACGTCCAAACCTGGAATCCTCTTTATCATAACCTAAATATCCCGGCAGCAATCCAAGTAATGCATCCCCAGCATCCGCTTCATAATCTTTTTCTTCTACGATATCTCCTGATAAAAAATATTCTTCCGCAGTATGCATTGTCTCATAATCCCCAACTGTGGACCATCCTACTCTTATTTTTTCATTATGCCAACCGTATCTGTCCTCCCGTTCTCTTGTTGGTACCAGACAGTTCGTATTGATCCCACGACACTTTACCTCTCTCTCATCTGCAAACGGAAATGCCTGAACCAGTTGCAATGTTTCTTTATACACCTTTTGCCATTCTTTTTTCTGTACTGCTTTTGAAATTCTCATATAAATATAAATACCCATCTTTTTCTCTCCTTTTCAGGTGTTTGTGAATTGTCATGTAAATACGACATTTTTTACCGGCTTCTGTTTTTCTTTTAACTGCTCTCCCGACTCCTGCCTCTCTCCGGATATCCTTCCATCGGTACATTTCCTCGTTCCTCGATTTTATCCCGGTATTCCAGATATCGTTCTTCCGGCAAATCTAAAGACATATCTGACCAGCCTTACCATCAGGTTGACCAGATTATGCAGATGCAGACTGTCTATCTCTTTCATCTCTGCATCTTCACTACTCTGACATTCGATATGATACATATTGTTCCGGATCCGGATACAGGAATCCGTTATCCTGCGGTCAACTTGCTTTTCGCCCTCCAGGTAAAAGTGTTCGTTGGACAACAGCTCCACTTTCTCCTCCATAGCATAATCCGTCCCAAAGACTTCATTAATCACCAGTACAATCAGTTTTGTGCATTTTTCCAGTAATTTACGGAAAACATCATCAAACAATGTATTATTTGCCAAACATTTGTATATCTGTACAGTGCAATTCTGCCATTGCACCGGGGGTATTAGGGAGTGGCCCCTTAACAAGATGCATTTTGTCGGACAAAATGCGTATCTTACCCCCGTACATCGGGGGACGGCCACTATTTTTCAGCAATTAAAAAAGAAGGTCAATTATGGCCTTCGTCACTTTCACAGATATCAGAAATGCTATGTTTAGTATTATATTAGAGATATCTTTCTATAGGCGGATATCTCTAATGTAATATTACAGATATCTCTTAACTGCTGATATCTGTAATGTTACTTTTGTTGCTATATTGTAGATATCTCTTTTTATCTGCCGATATCTATAAGATTACTTCTGCTGATATATTGTAGATATCTCTCCTTATCTGCTGATATCCAAAATATTATATCCCCGATATATTTTCACTACATAACTATCTACCAGAGTCCAAAGTAAATGAAATAGATTTCCAGGAAAAGCTGAGGTAATTTCTAAACCAATTACTGTACCAGGAGACGTTTACTACAACACTGTTTATACCACTTTTCCGTAGAATTATGTAGAATTATAAAAGGTTATATGAAGATTGAAAAGCCTCTATAAACCGCTAAAACAGCGGAATACAGCTATTTTCCTACAATTCATATGGGGTTACCTGATAAACGTAATAATTAAGCCAGTTGGTATAAAGTTCATTTGCATGTGCCCGCCATGTAAGCAGCGGCGTATTATCCGGATTATTATCCGGATAATAATGATATGGCAGTTCAATATCCATACCTTTTGATAAATCTCTTTTATATTCTGCATCAAGGGTATTGCGGTCGTATTCCGGATGACCGGTTACAAAAATATGCTTTCCATCTTTTCCAAGAATCACAAACGGGCCTGCAATATCCGATTCTGCAAGAATCGTAAGTTCAGGAACAGCTTCAACAGCTTCCTTTGAAATTCCGACATGTCTGGAGTGTGGAGCAAGAAATACATCATCAAATCCACGCATTAAAGGAACTTTTCTGTGTAATACACGATGTTCAAAAATTCCAAACATTTTTTTATCCAAAGGTATTTTATCAATTCCATAGCGGTAATAAAGTCCGGCAAATGCACCCCAGCAGGAATGAAACGTAGAGGTCACGTTTTTGTCCGACCAGTCCATGATTTCCTTCAACTCATCCCAGTAGTTAACCTCTTCAAAAGGCATTTGTTCCACTGGCGCACCTGTAATAATCAGTCCATCAAATTTCTGGTTTTTAATTTCTGAAAATTTTGAATAAAACTGATTTAAATGGCTGGCAGGTGTATTTTTGGATATATGGCTTTCTACGCACACAAAAGTAATATCAACCTGCAACGGTGTATTTGATAAAGCTCTTAACAGCTGAATCTCTGTGTCATGTTTAATAGGCATCAGATTTAAAACAGCTATTTTTAAAGGACGGATATCCTGCATAATTGCGCGGTTTTCATCCATGATAAATATATTTTCACTTTCTATAACGGCTTTTGCCGGAAGATCGCCCTGTACTTTAATTGGCATAAAATTCACTCCTATCTGTCCTGTCCGGACAAAATCTAATACTCTCTATCATATCACAGGAAGAAAATATAATCAACCGGCTTTCTGGCAAATTGTTAAAAAATTTGAAATACATATGTTGTAGTTTGTCAATTATTCCCCTAAAAATCCTCTATTCCCCTCTTGACAATTCAATCAAATTGAATTATGATAGAATTCTATTCGGGGTAGTAAAGGTTTCGACAGGGATCTTGCAGCCGGTGAAGCTATTCGTATGCAATGCGTTAAATGGCAAACTTAAATATAAACGCTGAAGATAATTTAGCTTACGCTGCCTAATGGCAGTTGTCTTACCTGTTAGACCTGCATAGCAGACTAAGGCATCAAACCTGCAGGAAACGACATACATTAAGCTTTGCGTGTATGGGCGTAGCATGAAGCTACTAAAGCTGTCAGGGTGTTAGTTCCCGGACGGTGGAGGGAATGTCAAAGAACTGACTATAATAGTAGAAGAACGGGGAATGGATTTCTGGACACGAGTTCGACTCTCGTCTACTCCACTAATTTTCATAAGGAGGGACCTGCCGAAGGTGGGAGGAATCCTTGTGAAGCACGCAGACGCCTGCGAACGGAGTTCGCCTTTTAATGCGTCTGCTCCACTCAACAGACCTTGGACGTTGTCCAAGGTCTAAATAGTAGTGTTTTCAAGAACATCTTCAGCATCATTGTTAATATTGATTTTGAAGACGTTCAAGCATTTTGAAATTATAAGTGTGTAGACAAAATAAAATGCAGAGATGTATATTTGTTATACCTCTCTGCATTATTTTTTACTGCTTCACAAACTGGAAGTTATTTTAATAAATATTTTTCAAATGCTTTGTGCGTGTCAAAGTGAACCTCTTTGAAAAATAAAACGAGCCAAATAATAAAAGCCGGAATAGCCATATATGGTGTTAAAAAATAAGACAACACTGCTCCTACTAACATTATGCCAGCCCATGTAAAACACTGATTTTTTATATCACGAGAAATATGAGCTTTATCATACAATGCCTGTTCTTCTTTCGGTAACGAATTAAATCCCGAAACAAATTTAGCCGCTCTTTCTTTAAATATTGCAAATAACACTCCTATAATCACAAATGGAATAACCAAAACTCCACATAGCCAAAACCCTATATTCATAGTATATTCCTCCTTCACAAATCCCGATTTATTTTTTATTGTATCCTAAAAACAGGTGTACTGTATTATCCCATCCCATTTACAGCCTTACCTTAAATTCTCTTTCTGCCTGTCTTTTCTGATCTTTCTTCGCAATATCCTGTCTCTTGTCGTAGAGTTTTTTGCCTCTTGCAAGTCCTATCTCCACTTTTACCAGGCTTCCTTTGAAATACACTTCTAATGGTACAAGTGTATATCCCTTCTGGGCAATCTGACCGGTTATTTTATTGATTTCATTCTTATGCAGCATCAACTTCTTGATTCTGAGCGGATCTTTATTAAAAATATTTCCCTTTTCATAAGGACTTATGTGCATATTATAGATAAAGACTTCTCCATCTTCTATTCTGATAAAGGACTCTTTTACACTGCATTTTCCCATTCGCAAAGATTTTACTTCTGTACCGTGAAGGCAGATTCCTGCCTCGTAAGTATCTTCGATAAAATAATCATGTCTTGCCTTCTTATTGTTTGCTATCAGTTTTCTCGGCTCTTTCGCCATTTTCCTCATCTCCTTCTACAAGTTCAAAATCAATAATTCTCTTCACTTTATCCGTATCTTTTACCTGAATCGTAATTTTCTCACCGAGTTTAAATCGTCTTCCTGTGTTTTCTCCGACTAACTCATATTTTTCTTCATCATAGTAATAATAATCATCTAGCAGGGAATTGATGTGAACCAGACCTTCCACCGTATTCGGAAGTTCTACATACATACCGTAACTGGTTATGCTGGAAATTACCCCGTCATATATTTCGCCGATATGTCTGCTCATATACTGTACTTTCTTTAACTTATCCGTATCTCTTTCCGCATCGTCCGCACGTCTTTCGGTCAGACTTGCCTGCTCTGCCACTTCATTCAGTATGGATACATAATGCTTTAACCGCTTCGGTTTTATTCCGCCATGCAGATTTTCCTTGATGATACGATGAATCTGCAGATCCGGATAACGGCGGATCGGGGAAGTAAAATGGCAGTAATACTGTGCCGCCAGGCCAAAATGTCCGGTTGCCACGGTTGTATATCTTGCCTGTTTTAAAGAACGCAGTGTAATTCTGCTGATCAGGGCTTCTTCCGGTGTTCCTTCAATTCTTTTTAACAGCTTCTGGAGTTCTTTTGGATGAATGTCATCCTTTCCCATTTTTAATCCATAGCCAAAATTATTGATAAATAATTCTAACGCACGCATTTTATCCGGATCCGGATTATCATGGGTACGGTAAACAAACGGTATTTCCTGCCAGAAATAATCTTCTGCCACCGTTTCATTTGCGATCAGCATGAAATCTTCGATAATCCTTGTGGCATTATTTCTCTCATATGGCTTAATCTCTACCGGCACACCCTTTTCATTCAGGTAAATCTTGCTTTCCGGAAAATCAAAATCAATAGAACCTCTGGTCATTCTCTTATCCCTTAAAATACCTGCCAGTTCCTGCATCAACTCAAACATAGGAATAAAATCTTGGTATTCCTGCACCACTGCTTCATCGCTTCTGTCCAGTATTTTCTGAACATTTGTATAAGACATTCTCCGGTCCACATTGATTACCGTTTCTGCTATCCTGTGTCCAATGACTCTTCCTTTTTCATCAATGTCCATAATACAGCTGAGTGCAAGCCGGTCACATCCCTGGTTCAGCGAGCAGATCCCGTTTGACAGTTTCTGCGGCAACATCGGAATAACACGATCGACAAGATAAACACTGGTTCCGCGTTTCAATGCTTCTTTATCCAGAACACTGTTTTCTTTCACATAATTGCTGACATCTGCAATATGCACACCGAGATGGTAGAATTTTCCCTGTTTTTCAAGAGAAATCGCATCATCCAGATCTTTTGCATCTTCACCGTCGATGGTTACTGTCTGGATATCCCTGAGATCCAGCCTTCCGCCAATCTCTTTCGAATCTATTTTATCCGGAATTTTCTCCACATAATTCATGACTGCATCTGAAAATTCTACTGGAATATTGTAAGCCTTTACAATACTCATGATATCCGTACCCGGATCATTGATATGCCCTATAATTTCTTTTACGATACCTTCCGGTTTCTTATTTTTTCCGCCATAATCCGTAATCCGGACTACAACCTTATGACCTGTCACAGCACCTTTGGAACGTTCCACCGGCACGAAAATATCCCGGTTAAATTTCTGATCATCCGGTATGACAAAGCCAAAGCTTTTGCTCTTATGATAGATTCCTACAACTTCTTCTGTGCCGTGGGAAAGAATTTTTACAATCTCACCTTCCTTGCTCCTGCCGCCTCCGGATTTTCCATGTTTATGCCGTTTTTCGTCCGTCCGCAATGCGACCTGCACAATGTCTTTATTGATTGCCCCATTGATGCATCGTTCCGGAATGAAGATATCTTCATCCTCTCCCTCGATGGTAACAAACCCAAATCCCTTTCTGTTTCCCTCAAAAGTACCGGTCAGAATCTGTGCAGAAGCAATGGAAAATTTTCCTTTCTTGGATTCCACGATTTTTCCTTCGTTCATCAGTTCATTTAAAACATATCTTAATTCTTCCCTGTCTTCTTTTGGGACATTCAGTACCATGGCAAGTTCTTTTACCTTCATCGGCTGATATTCTTTGCTTTTCATAATATCCATCAGAATCTGTTTTCTTTCTTTTAATAAGTTTTCTTCCATCCCATAGCCTCCTTTACGATATCTGTAATAGTTTCCATTTATTGCAAAATCCCCCTTTTCCATATCAGAAAAAGAGGGATTTTCATCTTAAAATATTTCAACTGCAATAGCTAATAAAAAGAACAATACAGCCAAAATCTTTGTATATTTTACAAGCTTGCCTTCCATTGAACGGCCTTTATTCTTACCCCAGTAAGTATCTGCAACACCACTGATTGCACCTGATAAACCAGCTGATTTACCTTCCTGCATCAAAACAAGTACTGTCAGAACAATTGACACAATAATAAATACGATTGTCAAAAAGATATGCATTATGACACCTCCTCTGCCTGCGTAATCCACATAGTCAAAAGTATATCATACTCCTTTTTCAAAAGCAAGCATTTTTTCATGAAAATACTAATTATGCAATATAAAGCCTGCATCTACACTCCCATTGAGAATCTGCTGCAGGACATCCCTGTTGAAGGTGATTCCTTTTTTTGCAATAATTCCATGAGCTGCTGCCATCTCATCCGTATAGGCGGTAAACGGAACTGCTCCTTCCACCTGCACTTCATTGCCACTTCCGGAATAGGTATACTGTGTTACAACCGGTATCAGCCCTGTATTTTCCTCATCGATTACGGTCAGCCCGTTTTCTACTTTGATTCCAACCTTCGCGATTCCGCCTAGCAACGCATCCGGGGTTGTCTCAGAAGAAATCAGATTTCCCAGGGAGTAAAAACACAATGCTCTGTTGCCATTGTCTGCTGTCACCCATTCCACTTTCTGAAGATAATTCGGGCGGTTTCCAATAATCAGATCGGCACCGGCTTCTGTAAGCTGTTTTGCAAATCTTTCCTGGGTTGCAGATATTTCATGGGTATCTTCCAGGCCCCAGCTTGCGAAAACAACAACAAAATCAGATGCTTTTACAGCCGCATCCAAATCTGCCTTTGTTGCATCCGAAAGAGTTTGAAGATCCGCCGAGCCGCCGGAATAATTTCCAAAGAAATCTATCTTGTAAGCCTCTTCATTGCTTATCGCAGTATTTATTACTGCCGTATAGTCAAGAAATGCTATCTTCAAACCATTTTTTTCTATGATTGTGTAATGATTTTCCTCTGCCGAATCATGGATTCCAAGCACCTGAACTTCCGGGGCTTTGGAATGCCATACACTCAGACAGGTAGAAACTGCCGCACTTCCCAGATTATTGACCCGCACATTTGCCATCGCAACCGTATCAATACCGGCATTTGCCACTGCATCACATAATTCTTCCGGTGCATTAAACTGGGGATATCCTGATATTCCAAGACTGTTGCCGCCAATCACTGAACCCTGGCACAGAGCTGACAGATCGGCCTCCTGCAGATAACCGGTGATTCCGTTAAAAATATAATCATAATTATAAGAACCATCTTCCTGCTTTCCGGAATTAATCACACTGTCATTCATAAGATTCTGCCCCAGTGCAAGAAACGTCACATAGTTTGAAATCTCTTCTTCCTCTGCCGTCTGATCCGCAGTTGTCTCTTCTTTCCCTGCCTGTTCCAGTTTTTTAATACTTTTATTATGATTGTAATTATTGAATATGATAATACAAATCAAAGTCAGTACAACTATAATAACCGTTTTCTTTAAGGTTTTCAAATAGATCCCTCCAAAACTGTAATATTATCTTTCTTATTTTACCAAAAGAGATTTTCCTGTCATTTCCTGCGGCTGTTCCATTCCCATAAGTTCAATCAGGGTTGGAACAATATCTGCAAGGCATCCGCCCTCACGAAGCTTGTAAGATGGATCTGCATTTACAAGAATAAATGGTACCGGATTTGTTGTATGCGCTGTGTATGGTTCTTTTGTTTCATAATCAATTAACTGCTCTGCATTTCCGTGATCGGCACAGATAAACAGGATGCCATCTACGTCTTTTACTGCTTCCACAGCCTTTCCGACACATTCATCCACGGTTTCCACTGCCTTGATTGCAGCTTCCTGGATTCCGGTATGTCCAACCATATCCGGATTGGCAAAGTTAATCACAATCACATCATATTTATCGGAACGGATTGCAGCTGTCAGTTTATCACATACTTCATAAGCACTCATTTCTGGTTTTAAATCATAGGTGGCAACCTTAGGGGATTTTACAAGGATTCTGTCCTCTCCCTTATTCGGCTCTTCCACACCTCCATTAAAGAAGAATGTAACATGTGCATATTTTTCTGTTTCTGCAATTCTTGCCTGTGTCATATTATGGGCTGCAAGGAACTCACCAAATGTATTTGTAATACCAACTTTCTTAAATGCAATCTCCTTATTCGGAATAGTTTCATCATATTCGGTAAAGCACACAAATTTCGTCTGGATTCTTTTTGTTCTTTCAAATCCGTCAAATTCATCTGCACAGAATGCTCTTGTAATTTCTCTTGCCCTGTCCGGACGGAAATTGAAGAAAATTACAGAATCGCCATCTTCAATTGTAGCTGCTTCTTCTCCGGCTTTTGCAATGACAACCGGCTTTACAAATTCATCCGTAACATCTGCTGCATAGGAAGCTTCCATTGCCTGTACCGGACACTCTGCGGTTTCTCCTTTTCCTTCTGTCATGGCAAGATAAGCCTTTTCCACTCTGTCCCATCTGTTATCTCTGTCCATGGCATAATAACGTCCACTGATGGAAGCTACCTGTCCAACGCCAAGTTCTTTCATCTTGTCACATAAATTCTGTATAAATTCTTTTCCTGAGGTCGGTGCGGTATCTCTTCCATCCATGAAAGCATGGACATAAACTTTGGAAAGTCCCTGCTGTTTTGCCATCTCAAGAATACCATAGAGATGTGTAATATGGCTGTGGACACCACCATCGGAAAGAAGTCCGAATACATGGAGAGCACTGTCATTCTTCTTACAATTATCCATCGCATCACATAATGCTTCGTTCTTAAAGAAATCTCCATCCTGAATCTCTTTTGTAATTCTGGTAAGCTCCTGATAAACAATTCTTCCTGCACCCATATTCATATGGCCTACTTCGGAATTACCCATCTGTCCGTCCGGAAGTCCGACTGCCAGTCCGGAAGCATTTCCCTTTACAAAAGGATATTCTTTCTCTAATGCATCCATGACCGGTGTATTCGCCAGTGCGACTGCATTTCCCTCTGTTTTGTCATTTAATCCGTAACCATCTAATATCATTAATACAACTGGTTTTTTACTCATTTTTAATTCTCCTTATCTATAAATTTCGTGCATAATCTGACATCTACATCATAGCATTTTTATTTCCAAAATACAATTCATTTTTACATTATTACTGTTATTTTATTTTTTACGTTTTCTTTACTTTATTTCTTTTTGAATTTTACGAATGAATTTTATTCTATTCGCATAAAACATAAGTCAGTCGGCAAGGAGGTTTTTACATGAAAGAATTCAAAATAAGACTCATTGCAGAAGATGAAGTGAAAGAATTAATTGCCATCGCAAATAATTTTACTGATTTACAGAAATTACTAAAGAGCCGGTATTCCCTTGATGACTACCTGGCAATTACCATAAAAACCAGACAAAAGCTCAGTTGATGAAATACCGCCCTGATATCCTGTTCAGCGGCGGTATTCTGTCTGTTCGGTTATTACCATATCCATCTGCACATCGTCCGGTTCTCCGGGAATCTCTTCCAACACCTGCATTTCAAATGCAATGCCCATTTTTTTTATAAATTCATGTTCTTTCAGATATCGGTCATAAAAACCCTTTCCATAACCGATCCTGTTTCCTTTTTTATCAAATGCAACTCCCGGAACAAGTATGATTTTCTGCCTGTTCTCTGCTGCCGGCTCACAATACAGTCCTGGTTCCGGAATTCCTTTATATCCCGCCGTCAAATCATTTAGAGATGTAATATAATAAAATTTCATATGAATTCCATCTTCACAGACACGCGGCAAAGCAATTTTTTGCTTCCGTGACAGGCAATCCTTAATTAATTGCATTGTATCCACTTCGTTCTGGCAGGACGCATAGAGATACAGATCCATCTGTGCCAGATCCAGATATTTTTCTGCCTTTTCCAAAATAATCCGGCTGCTTCTTATGACCTCTTCCCGGCCTAATCCCCGCCTGGCTGCCAGAACCTGCTTCCTTATTTCCGTTTTCTGTTTTACCATCGGATTAACCCTGCTTTTTCTTTGGTTTCAAATCCTCGATGGTTCCATCCGGATTCTGAATCTGTACATTATTTAAAATTCCGCGAAGATTATTGTGGACTGCCTCAATATATTCTTTTCTTAATTTCGCCTGTTCCATTGCCTCTTCATTTGTCAGCCCTGTTTCCTTTGATTTTTTATATAATTCATTTATTCTTGCTATTGTTTCCTGTGTAACGCCCATCGCTTTTCCTTTCTTATCTTAATTCCTGTCAGGAAATAAATTTTACGACATCAAAATCTTCTTTTTTATGTGCTGGGAACACGGTTCCTTTTTCCTCTGCATTCAGGATTTCTTCAATAACCGACACATGATCACTGTTGGCAATGACCATGTCTGCACCGGACCAGGTGGCAATCTTTGCCGCTATCAGCTTTGTTGCCATTCCGCCCGTACCGACATCGCTAGTTGTTGATTTCTTTCCCATCATCATAAGATTATCATCAATATTTTCAGCAATGCTGATAAATTTCGCATCCGGATTGGTATTCGGATCATCGGTATACAATCCGTCAATGTCCGAGAGCAGAATCAGCAGATCCGCACCGATCAGGGAACACACGATCGCAGAAAGAGTATCATTATCACCAAATTCGATCTCATAGGTAGCAATCGTATCATTCTCATTTACAATAGGAATTACCCCGAGTTTAAACAATTCATCGAATGTATTCTTTGTATTCGGTCTGCTGATATCATTGATCATGGTAAATTTTGTCAGAAGAACCTGTGCAATATTCTGATTATATTCGCTGAACAGCTTCTGGTAAATCATCATAAGTCTTGACTGTCCGACGGCTGCACATGCCTGTTTCTCCGGCAATGTAAGCTTTCCTGCCGGCAGTCCCATTCTCTTTCTTCCGACAGATACGGCACCTGATGAAACCAGTACCACATCTTTTCCCATGTTGCGCAGATTTGTCAGCACCCTCACCAGTTTTTCCATCTTACCCAGATCCACCCCTCCAGTTTCCTTATGTGTCAAAGAGGAAGAACCTATCTTTACTACTATTCTGTTTTTTTCTTTTAATTTTTCTCTGTAATCCATTTTTGTCCTTTCTTATCTGCTGCCAAACGGAGCATACCTTGAGGCAACCGCCTCAAATACCCGCAATCCGTCCATCGCCGCACTTGTAATGCCTCCTGCATATCCTGCCCCCTCCCCGCAGGGATAAAGTCCTGCCAGATTTACACTCTGGAAAGCAGCATCCCTTTCTATTCTTACCGGTGAAGAAGTTCTTGATTCTACCCCGGACAATACGGCATCTGCCTGGTCAAATCCTGTTATCTGCCTGCTAAATCCATGGATTCCTTCGATCAGCTGCTGATTCAGTTCTTCCGGAAGTATATTCCGCAGATTTGCTTTCCTGTACATTCCCTTCATCTGCGGCATTACCTGTCCAAATTCTTTCGTTATACGGTTCTCACAGAAATCCCCAAAGCACTGCACCGGTATTTTCCCCTTACCTTCCTGATATGCCTTTGCTTCGATTTCCCTCTGGAATTCCATTCCCGCCAGCGGATACGTATTTCCGTAATCCTCTGGTGTTACCGTAACTACAATCGCACTGTTGCTGTTTATGCCTGACCGGTCACTGTAACTCATGCCGTTCACAGCCAGCCGCCCTTCTTCCGAGGACGCATTTACAACATAACCGCCCGGACACATACAGAAAGAATAAATACCATGTGTATCGGTATTATAAGTCACTTTATAATCTGCCGCTTCCAGCTTTTCATGAAGATCCACTCCATATCGCGCATAATTGATCATGGTCTGTGGATGTTCCATTCTATATCCTACCGCAAAGGCTTTTGCCGACATTGCCAAATCTTTTTCATAAAGCATGGCAAAGGTATCCCTTGCGCTATGCCCAACCGCCAGAACCAAAACATCTGTATCCAGCCGCTCTGTTTCATTCAGGGTAATGCCGGTCAGTTTTCTCTGGTCTTTTTCTTCCTGCACCAGCAAATCAGTTAGTCTGGTACGAAAACGGATTTCACCGCCCAGCCGGATAATCTCCTGCCTTATATTTTTCACTATATGTCTTAATTCATCCGTACCGATATGCGGTTTATTTACATAGCATATGCTGTCTTTTGCACCGAACTGTACAAATGTTTTCAGAACCTCGCCGTTTCTACCCGTTTTATCCTTTACCAGGGTATTCAATTTTCCATCGGAGAATGTTCCGGCACCGCCCTCGCCAAACTGAACATTGGATTCCGTATCCAGTTCTCCGGTCTCCCAAAAATGTTCCACGGTTTTCTGCCGCCGATCCACATCTTCCCCACGCTCAATGATAATGGGGCGATAGCCATATTTTGCAAGATAATATCCACAGAACAGTCCTGCTGGACCAAGTCCCACTATTACCGGCCGATGTAGAAGTTCTTCCCGGCCGCCCGGCACAAATGAATAATGAACCGGTGTTACCCATGCATTATCTGCCCGGAGAACCTTCTTATTTATCCGGATTCCGGGCTTTACATAGACATCCACCGAATATACATATTGCAAATCGGGCTTTTTTCTCGCATCTATGGACTGTCTGATAATCTCATAATGTTCGAGTGCTTCTCTTTTTATACCTAATCGCTTTTGTATTTTTTCTTCCAGTTCCTCCCGGCTATGCCCAAGCGGAAGTTTTATCTGATTCATTCTGATACACTGCATCTTATACCTCCTGCTGTTTCTGCCGCCGCATGACCGCTAATCCATCCGCCCGCCCATGCAAACTGCAGGTTATATCCTCCACACATTCCATCGATATCCACAGTTTCGCCGATTATGTACAGATCTTTCACTTTCCTGGACATAAATTCGTCCGTCAGTTCCCCGGTACTTACCCCGCCTGCACATACCTGGGCATGCTCCATTCCCTTTACATTGAGAATTTTTACCCGGAACTTCTTCATATGCTGAAGAAGCTTCTTTATCCTTGCTGGATCCATCTTTGAAACCGGAAAATTTGGCTCTACCTTTAATTCATCCAGAAAACTTTCCGCCAGTTTCCGGTTAAAAATGCAGGACAATACATCCGAAATTTTACTTTCCGGATATCTTTTCCTGACTATCTGAATTTTATCATATAATTCCACAAAAGAAAATTCCGAAAGAAAATCCAGCTGTGCATAGACAGGTTTCTTCTGCCGCAAAGCATATGCCGCATATCTTGATACCTGAAATGCCGGAATTCCCGAAACTCCATAGGCAGTCAGCTGCAATTCCCCGGTATCTTCCGCCAGAATATGCTCACCTTCATCCAGAACCGTAATCTTTCCATCGGTCCGTACTCCGGAATTTTTCTGGAAAAAGGCCTTCTGTCCACATTCCAGAGCCGTCAATGCAGGAACTTCCGGTACAATGCAATGACCCATCTGTGCAGCTATTCTGCTTCCGGTTATCTCACATCCGAATCCGCCTGCATTACTGCCCGCCGCCAGAATCACTTTATCACATTTTTCCGTAATTTCTTTTTCCTCAAGGACTTTCTTTCCCTGTTTTTTCTGTACTTTGCACCGGATCAGAAATATTCCATTTTTCTTCGTTACTTCCTTTACCATGCAGTTTACCCTGATGGAAACTCCTGCTTCTTCACAACGGTGAATCAGAAGTTCCGCCACCGAAGACGCCTGTCCGGAGGAAGGATAGAAATATCCGTTTCTGTTTTTAAACATCATTCCCATATTTCCAAAAAACTCCAGTGTTTCTTCAAATCCGAACTTTTTCAATGTCCGTTTGGCAAACTCCGGATCCATTCCCCTGTAACAAAGTTCGTCCATCTTTTGATTGGTAAGGTTGCATTTTCCGTTTCCGGTTGCGTATATCTTCTTAGCCGGCCGGTCTGCGGCTTCCAGCACCGTCACCTTTGCTCCCTGCCCGGCTGCGCAGATTGCCGCCGTAAGACCGGATGCACCGCCGCCTATCACTATAATTTTCATCCAGTATACCTTCCTTTAACTCGTATATCCCTCCAGATATCGGTATAATTCACTTATATTTTTTACTCCCACTCCCTGCAGGAGCTGAGCCCTGTCCGTCTCATCCAGCTCGTCCTCACGGATTCCGGTTTCCAGGAATACCGTTGTCTTATCCTGCTTGTATACAATCAGATATCCATCCTCCAGAACCATATAGTAATTATATGGATTGTCATTCTGATATTTCTTTATGGTTTCGCTTATGGCTATACTGTCCGTAACATCTTTCCGCAGAACCAGTGTATCATGTGAAAAAGAAATCATGGAAATATTCTTTACTTCCTCACCTTTTTCCTGAAACTGTTCCATGTGGCTGGTAATATAATCTATTACTTCTTTTTTGGACAATCCGATAAGCTCCACCGGAACATTCTCTGTCTTTGCAGTTATTTTATCATCATCCAGATTATGCGATTCCAGCACATACTCCGTATCATGGTCAATCAGTTCTTCTTTTGTCTCTCCCTGCATATAGGAAGTCCCATCCGCAAGTGTAATAATCTCATCATTGTCCAGACTACCTCCATAGCGATAGCCCGCATAGAAAAGAAAAACCAGGCAAAGTCCCATAACAACAACAATGGCGGTCTGTTTTACTAATTTATTCTTCATATCCTACAACTCCATTTCTGTGTCAGATCATTGTTTTATATGAATTATCCGCCATTCCTGTTAATTTATACATATTATTTTAATAAGCCCAGTTTTTTTATCAGCGGGATTAATTTATAACCCTTCGGTATCATACGGATCTCTTCCTCACTCACAACATTAAATACCAGCAGCAGAATTCCATATAAAATCATGGCAAATACAATCGCCGCAAGCAATGCCACTGCTGTCATACCGGTCAGCAGAAAAAGTAACCGGTAAAATCCATAAGCACCTGCTCCCATAATGGCAGCCGACAATCCCGGCAATATAAATGTTTTGACAATCTCCTGCCGGTATTTTAAATACCGCTTAATTGCCCTGGCATTTAAAATACATACTACAAGGCCAAAGATAATATCTGCGATTGCCACTCCATAAACATTGAGTTTTAATACTGCAAGCAGAAAAAGAATGACCACAATATGCAAGGCAAGCGAGATGGAAGAATGGATTACCGGAACTTTCATCCTGTCAATTCCCTGCAGGATGGAATTCGTAATTGTGGAAAGTGAAAATACCACTACCGAAAATACGGCAAGCCGCATAAGCAGAACACATTCCTCATACAAATCCGGTCCCGGAAAGAGTACTTTAATAATCGGTTCTGCAAGCACACTCAGACCAGCTCCACATGGAATCGCAATAATCATATTCAGACGTATGGTAGAATCTACTTTCTTTCTGAGTTCCCGGTTTTTCCCCGATACAAGGGATTTGATCAGACTAGGTATCATTGCGGAAGAAAATGCCGATGCAATCGCAATCGGTGCAGTTGTCAGCAATCTGTATTTATTACTGTAGATTCCCCAGTATCCGCTATATTCCGATTCCTGCTGTCCGAATATCCCTGACATTACATTTCCATAGATTCCACTGTCTATAATATTACTGAAATTATAGATGGTCGTACTTAATAGTACCGGAAGAATGGTAATGGCAAGAATTTTGGAAAGTTCTGCAAAGCTTTCATTCACAGAAGTCCGGTCATGGCTGACCTTGTTTAAAAAATTCTTCCTCTGCATAAAATACAAAAATACCATAAATACCAGGGCAGCCAATGCTCCACAGGCCGTTCCGAGTGTTCCACCCGCAGCACTGTATGCATTCTCCTGTCCGACTTTTTCCCCGACTTTATACAGATACATGGCAGCACCTATACTTACAACCGCATTTACAATCTGTTCAAAAATCTGCGAAACGGCAGTTGGAACCATGGTTCCGAGTCCCTGGAAAAATCCACGCAGCACACCGAGAATACACATAACAAACAATGTTGGTGCGAGTACTTTGATGGCAAGTGCAGCAGAAGGGAATTTCCATGCCTTTGCAAGCCAGTCCGCCCCAAAATAAACACCACTTCCAACAATAAATCCTACAATACTTGCCAGTACCATAGAACCGATAAATGCATGATAGGCATTGCGAATCTGCTTTTTTGCCATCCTTGCTGAAACGATTTTAGAAACTGCAAGAGGGAGACTCAGCGATGAAATCAGCAGAAACAGGGAATACACATCATAGGCAGTGGCATATGCTGAGATTCCGGAATTTCCCAATATATTATTTAACGGAACACGATAAACAAGTCCGATTACCCTGACAAGTATTCCTGCCACTGCAAGAATACTTCCCTGGATAATAAAATTTGATTTTCCTTTATTCTTTGCCATCCGAACCTCCTGCTTCCCTAACGCACAATCCCAAGTTTGTCCAGAACCTCACGCTGCATCTTTTCCATTTCCTTGCGTTCTTCCTCTTCCATATGATCGTAGCCGAACAGATGGAACATGCTATGTGCCACAAGGAAGGCAAGTTCTCTTTGTTCAGAATGACCATATTCCTTTGCCTGCTCCCGGACTTTATCCACGGATATCACGATATCCCCAAGGGTCAGTTCCCCACTGTCCAAATCAAAATATCCGGCTGTCACCTCGGTATAGTCTTCTGATTCCAGAAATGTAAAATCTCCTGGTCTTTCATACTCTATCATCGGAAATGACAGTACATCCGTAGGCCGGTCTATCTTACGGAATTCCTGATTGATTCTATGTATCTCTTCGTTATCCGTAAGTGTTACTTCCAGCATGACTTCAAACGGACAATCTACATAATCCAGGCAGGCTTCCGTTACTTTCTCGATCAGTTCTTTATAGTCAAAATCAAATACAGCATCCACTTCATTTTCAATTACTAAACTCATAATCCACCTCTGTCCTAATGGTACTTTTCTGCAAAAATCTTCTTAATTATATACAATTCTTCCAGTGACAGTCCGCTGTCACTGAGGATTCCACTGTTTACCCTTGTCGCAAATGCATGATCCAGTATGGTATCTTCGGAAACCTCCTTCTTCGTCTCTCTCAGATATTCTACGGAGGTAACAACCGAATCCGCAAGCATAACTATCGCTGCTTCTTTTGTCATAGGTTTTCTGTATTTTCCGCTGCATTCTACGATAATTGCCTTAATATTCTTTGGAAGTCCGTATTCATTCGCCGCCTTAAGACTTTCCTTTACATCTTTTGCATTATGTAACTTTCCAATATCATGCAGATAACCGCCCGCACATGCCAGCGGAATATCCGCTTTAACGGCTGCTGCCGCCGCCTTTGCCAGATTACCTACCTCAATACTGTGGTAATAGAGAGAAATGGATTTCTCCTTCATATCCATGAGAGGCATGGACTTTTCATCGGCAAATGTCCGGATCCGGATAAAGAAGATCCAGTATTTGACAAAGAAAATCACAATTGAGGATGCTGCCGCAACCATCAGACCAACTGCCGCAAATTTATACTGAAAAGTTTCATATGTATTATCCAGGGCAAAGTAGCGGTAAATACCGCAAAGGTAAAATGTCACAGCCCAGAATACGGCGGTGGACACAAAGAACCGTTTCAGGTTATTGATCTGTGCAGCACTCAGGCAGCCAAATACCATAATAATAAGGGCAAGATACATAAATTCCGCCAGATTTGTAAATATCATAATATAAGTCGATATGGTAATCGCAATACCGCTGAGCAGTCCCAGGCTCAAATCGGATAACAGTACCACAATCATCGGAATGAGGTACAGCGGTCTGAATTCATAATAATCAATCGGGAAAGCCATCAGGATTAACGGAGTCAGCAGAATAAAGTGATACATCAGCATTTTCTTCCGCAAATCCTTTTTCCTGTCTGCAACTAATTTTACCAGTACCATCCAGAAACAGATTACCATTGTAGCAACGATGATATAACGCTCCCGCGGCCAGATTTCTTCATCCGTCTTATATATTCTGGATGCAAAATAACATATAATAACTGTAATAACCGCCATATAAACCGTGGATATTATCTCACGGTAATTGACCAGCTTCCATTTCTTCTCGTTCTCTTTCATTTTTCTTCCCTCTGTTTCCTGTGATTATTTTCTCTGTTTTCTTTCCTGTGTTTTGTTTCATAATCCTCATAGGCTTTGACAATCTTCTGCACCAGTGGATGTCTTACTACATCCTGGTTTGTCAGTGTAACCAGATCGATATCATCGATTCCCTGAAGAACTTTAATCGCCATATCCAGACCGGATACGGCACCATGCGGCAGATCTTTCTGTGTTAAATCTCCGGTAATTACTGCCTTTGAACCAAATCCGATTCTGGTCAGGAACATCTTCATCTGTGCCGGAGTCGTATTCTGTGCCTCATCAAGAATAATGAATGCATTATCCAGTGTGCGTCCTCTCATATAGGCGAGCGGTGCTACTTCGATCAGTCCTTTTTCCGAATTATGAAGATAACTTTCCGCACCCATAATCTGATATAAAGCATCATACAGGGGACGCAAATACGGATCAACCTTGCTTTGCAAATCACCCGGAAGAAATCCCAGATTTTCCCCTGCTTCTATCGCCGGACGAGTCAGAATAATCCTGCTTACCTCATCATTCTTAAATGCGGTAATCGCCATTGCCATCGCCAGATAAGTTTTTCCCGTACCTGCCGGTCCAAGTCCGAACACAATGGTGTTATTTTTAATGCTCTCGACATACTTCTTCTGTCCGAGTGTCTTTGCCTTGACCGGCTTTCCGTTTGTTGTCCGGCAGATAATCGTATCATCCAGCTCTATCATATCTTTTGTACTATCCGTATAGGTCAGGGATAATGCGTAATCCACGTTTTGTTCCGTTACCGTATTTCCTCTTTTTGCAAGTTCTGCAAGAGTTGATATTACCTGTATCGCACGATGGACTGCGACTTCCTCTCCGATTACCCGCAGTTCATTATCCCTGTATACAAAAGATATATGCAATGTTTTTTCAATTTTTCTGGCAAATTCATCAAATCTGCCAAATACATTTGCAGCAACATCTGCTGACAAATCTGTAATTTTACCTATTTCACTCATAATTCTCTGTTGTTTCTCCTGTCAAATCTTCCGGAGCAGCCGGCTGAAGCTGTCCAATGTTTTCTATTACGGTAATTGCTCCACTACTTCTGCAGACATTATCGTTTGTCTCTATTGTAACATTATTTTCAACTATTTGAATAGTGTTTTTTTCTAATTTTTCGATAAAATATGATAATTTTTCTTCTGCAATCTGTTCTGCCTGTTCCCTGGAATACTGATATTTCTTTTCCGTATAGGTTTTGCGGCTTTCCTGTATCAGATAAAAAGGAAGATAAAAATTATCATACAGATATAACTGTTTCTCCTGTGTGACAACTTCCTGATTCTTCTTTTTCTTAGTATTGGCTATTTCCCAGATTTTATCACCCGCCCGGAATGAAATCTTTTTCTTTTCTTTCCCGTAATACTCTTTTTCCGTATGAGCCAACGGCAGGATATCTTCATAGCCGTATACTACCTTTCCATAAACATCTGCATCTGCCCTGAGATACTGTGTCCTTACTATTTCTTTATTATCATCCACGATATCATATCTGCCATACACCAGAATATCTCCAGGCTGTACCTGCATATCTGTTTTTACAGCAGCCGTCCCTCCACGCATCACTACATTTGTCACAACTGCCTGTTTTGTGGCGGCCAGATCATAACTTTCCCCACTTGCTTCATCCGTATTCTCAGAAGTTCTGCGGATTTCTTCTTCATTTTCCTTAATATGTACAATCAGCCGTGTCCCCGTAATCTCTACGGACACCCATGTAATATCAAAATAATGATTCCGAATTGATTTCTCAACCGCATCGCAATTGACCTGTGCTTTTTTTACCCCGGTTGAAACTCCCTCTTCTTTTAAAAATCTCAGAATTTCATAAGAACTGTATGTATAATTTCCGTCCACCTGCATATCCCAGATAAAAAGAGACAACACATAAATCATCACAAATGAAGTTGCTATGCCAAAACAGAAAGGTACTCTTTTTCGATACCTGTATACAAGAAAAGGCAAACCATATTTTTCCATGATTTTAATTCTTACAAATGTTTTCCGGATAATCGGTTTTAATTTAAAAAAATCTTCTTTTGCAATACAGAGTGTACATTCTGTTCCATTCCTGATATCCCAGATATAAATGTCACTGTTTCGGCACAGATTGACAAACCGCTCTTTATTTTCGCCCACAATCCGGATTCTGACTGCTCCCAGTAAATAACTTGTAAGTATCTCTTTCAATCAAATCCCTCCAAAGCTTACAGTTAATAATAACATATTTCATCTATCATCCCTTTCACCAGCATTTCATCTTTGGAATAATACTCAATTACAAGTTTATTTCCTGTTATTTTCAGTTTTGTATTTTTACATTGCAATTTTAAAACGGCCTCTGAATATTCTATGATATAACGGTAATTTTCTATAAATACTTCTCTTTTTCCCATGATTCTGACATTTACATCACCCGTCAGAAGGTCCTTTGGCAGCTTGAGATTTTCTGCCAGATTTCGCCTCACATCATATCCCATATGCACTATACTATATTCTGAATTATTCTATTTATATGAACTTACCACAAAATTATGCTCTATAATCGAAAATAGCGGGCTACTTATTCAAGTAACCCGCTTTCCGAACAGCATGAAATTAATTGTATTTACGTTTTCTTGCTGCTTCTGATTTCTTTTTACGTTTTACGCTTGGTTTTTCGTAATGTTCTCTTTTACGAATTTCCTGCTGGATACCAGCCTTTGCACAATTTCTTTTAAATCTGCGTAAAGCGCTATCTAAACTCTCGTTTTCTTTAACGATAACATTCGACATCTCTCACCTAACCTCCCTCCAGTTGTGGGATTGTGCACGATACAACTGATTGGGTATTTTATTGCACAAATGGTATTATAACACATTCTGGCGATTCGTCAACTGTTTTTTTCATTTTTTTTAACTAATTTGAAGTCTTAGCACCCCATGCCATCTGGTTTCCACCACATAAGGTAAATGTAAGGGTTTCATCCCTTGTTGTAAGCTCATTTGCCTGTTTTACAAATACACCTTTGTATACAACACCGTCAATCGTCATTTCAACATTAGATCCGGTTGTAGTCTTCCATGTACCTGTAGCAGCACCTGAGATTGTTCCATCAGCACCCAGAGTAATAGATACAGCTGTATAGATACCCTTATCACCGGTTCCCTTTGATGTATATACTTTATCCCTGTACTGGATAGAGAAATCATAGGTTCCTGCAATTTCATCTGCGGTATATCCGGTTGTGCTGAGTGTTTCTCCTGAATATTCGTAAGGAGATACTACAAGCCATCCGTCCTCATTTACGTACATCTGATGTACACGGACAGAGAATGCTTCTCCTGTATCAGTATATCTTGTATGGTAAATCAGGAAGATCTTTCCATCATCATCTACAAATGCAGAGTTATGACCCTGGGCAGCTTCGATATGTGTTGTACTCTTTCCTGCCATCTTAATGCTGCTCATTACCCTGATACCTCTTGTAGAGTTGTATTTGGTCGTTGTAGATGTCTGGATATCTGTGAATCCTGCACTCTGTGTATATGCCGGATAAATCGCTGAATTACCATCCTGATCCACATATGGTCCGTTGATATTTTCGGAACGGAATAATCTCATGTTGTATCCGCCATCTGTTTCAAGGTTACCAAGAGAAAGGAATAAGTAGTAATACTTATCTGCCTTTAAGATATAAGGACCTTCGCCTGAGTTATAATATCCACCTGCGATCTTGTATCCAAGATATGGATCTGCCTTGTCTTTTACATAATCACCATATTCGGTATAATCATAATCTCTTAAGCCGGTCTTTGTATCCAGTTTAATCTGGTAGATACCTGCTGACCAGGAACCATATACCATCCAGAGATTTCCGTCATCATCGTAAGTTACGGCCGGATCGATACAGTTTATTTTTGACTGATCGGTACTGTTATATCTTGCCGGTATTGCATCATTTTCTCCCAGTCCGAGAACCTTCTTGATATCAGAATATTCTGCTCTTGAAAGGACCTCTGAATATGGCTGGAAGCTTACTGTCATTGTCAGGGTAACATCTTCCCCGTCATATGTTACAGTTTTATCTGCTTTAATTTTGGAAGTTTCAACGGTGCCATTAGCTGTTCCGTCATATCCTGAGAAAACAACTTCGTCCACATATTCATATGGTCCTTCAATCTTATCTGCAGTCAGCAGAACAATTGCGGAATGCCAGTCATTTCCATTTACACTCATGTACATACACCATTTGTTCATGGTTTCATTCCAGATAACATCCGGTGCCCATAAGTTTCCTGATACATCATTGTTTGCATCTGTAATACAGTAATTGTTCCACACATCGCCGAACAGATTCTTATAATCTGTTGCAATATTGGTAGAAAGATTTGACCACTTCATAAGATCTGTTGACTTTGCTGCCGCCTTATGTGAACCAAATACATAATAAGTACCTGTTGCCGGATCTTTTACGATGGAAGGATCGTGTACACCTACAGTTGCAAAATCAGAATTCGTTACGGCCTGTGCTTCATTTGCCGGCAACATGGACATAGAACCTGTCAGCAATGCACCTACCAGCACCATAGCTGTTGTTCCGCGTCCCTTTTTCTTTCCCTTTAATACGATAAGCAGTACAACTACAACAATAATCACAACTGCTGCAATAATCCCCGCAACCAACGGAATGCTTACGGAAGATTTTGGTTCTTCTCCGTTTGTTGTAAATGTCTTTGTAACAGTTTCACCTGCTTCAATTTTTCCGATGGATTCCAGTTTCTTTAAAGCAAGCTTGTCATAATCCAGATTTTCAATGCCCTTATAACTTACCTTTACATTATCCAAAGCATAATCATTTGTATTGGTAAAAGAGAATGTATAAGTAATTGCTTCCCCGTCTTTATAAGAATCTCTGTCGGTTGTTGTTTTGATCTCAAGTCCGTCAATCGAACTGAAACCATCCTTTCTTACAGGTTCGTTGCTGTCATCTGCCGCAAAGCTGGTAAGTGCCATAGAAAGTGCGAATACCAGACATGCTGCCAGTGCTGCGAATCTTTTTGTAAACTTCTTCATGAAAACTTAAAAACCTCCTAAATTATTTAATTTGTCCTGCAAGGACAGTTTTCGCTTCTTTGAAAGCATCTTCAATAGCTTCCGGTTTCTTTCCTCCGGCCTGTGCCATATTCGGGCGGCCACCGCCACCGCCTCCCGTAACGGCTGCTACTGCTTTTATAAGATTACCGGCATGGGCGCCCTTCTTCTGAGCATCTTCTGTTACCATGGCAAGAAGATTTACTTTGGAATCTCCTTCTGCTGATGCCACAAGAACAACACCTTCACCAATCTTATTCTTTAATTGATCTCCAAGGGTACGCAGACCGTTCATATCAACGCCGTCCACCCTGACTGCCAGGAACTTCACACCGGATACTTCCATCACCTGGTTATCAATTTCTCCAAGTGAGCTGCTTGCAAGCCTGCTCTTAAGGCTTTCATTGTCGCTCTGCAGTTTCTTTATCTCTTCCTGCATGATCTCAATCTTTTTCACAAGACCTGCTGTATCTGATTTTGCAGCTTTTGCTGCATCATGAAGTTCTTTTTCTACTTCTGAGTAATATTTTAATACACCTTTTGATGTAAGTGCTTCTATTCTTCTTACACCTGCCGAAATTCCTGTTTCTGAAACAATCTTAAACATCCCGATAGTGCTTGTATTCTTAACATGTGTACCACCGCACAGCTCCACAGAGAAATCTCCCATGGAAACCACACGTACTTTTTCACCGTATTTTTCATCGAAAAGAGCCATGGCGCCTGTCTTTTTCGCATCTTCCATGCTCATCTCTTCGGTCTTTACTTCCAGTGCTTTTCCGATCTCGCGGTTTACCAGTTCTTCTGTCTGTGCGATCTCTTCCGGTGTCATTGCTTCAAAATGGGAAAAGTCGAAACGAAGTCTGTCCGGTGTTACCAGAGAACCTTTCTGCTGTACATGGCTTCCAAGTACAATACGAAGTGCTTTCTGAAGCAGATGTGTTGCACTGTGGTTCTTTGCAGTGTCATTTCTGTTTTCTTCCGATACACTGAGTTTTACTTTGTCCCCGGTACGGAACATTCCCTTTGTCACTTTACCAAGATGGCCAATTTTACCACCGACAAGTTTAATGGTATCTGCCACTTCAAACACGGAGCCATCCTGTGTAATAATACCCTTATCGCCTTCCTGTCCGCCCATGGTTGCATAGAAAGTTGTCTCTTCTGTGATAATCGTTCCAACATCGCCGTCCGCCAGTGCCTGTGTCACTTCATTCTCTGTTGTAAGTGCGGTAATCACAGATTCCGTCTCAAGGCTGTCATATCCTGTGAACCGGGAGGTAAGTGCGGCATCGAGCTGTTCATATACAGTCGCATCTGCACCCATATAATTTGTCACCTTGCGGGCTTTTCTTGCCTTGTTTCTCTGTTCTTCCATGCACCGCTTAAATCCTTCTTCGTCAAGAGTAATTCCTCTCTCTTCCAGGATCTCAGAGGTTAAATCAAGTGGAAATCCATAGGTATCATAAAGACGGAATGCATCTTCCCCGGAAAGTACACTCTTATCTTCCGCAATCAGTTTATCCATCATATCTGAAAGAATACTCAGTCCCTGATCGATTGTTTTATTGAACTTTGTCTCTTCTTCCGTCAGAACTTTGAAGATAAATTCTTTCTTCTCTTCCAGTTCCGGATATCCGTCTTTGGATTCGTGGATAACGGTTGCACTCAGTTTTGCAAGGAACTGTCCGTCAATGCCGAGCAGTCTGCCATGTCTTGCCGCACGACGGATTAATCTTCTTAATACATATCCTCTTCCTTCGTTTGTCGGCATGATACCATCGGATATCATAAATGTTGCAGAACGAATATGATCGGTAATCAGACGGATGGAAATATCCTTCTTCTCATCCTTATGATACTCTGCATGTGCCAGTTCGCAAATCTTATCGCGAATTGCCTTCATGGTATCAATATCGAATACGGAATCCACATCCTGCATTACAACCGCAAGACGCTCCAGTCCCATGCCGGTATCGATGTTCTTCTGTACAAGTTCTGTATAGTGACCTTTTCCATCTCCTTCGTACTGGGTAAATACATTGTTCCATACTTCCATAAAGCGGTCGCAGTCGCAGCCCACTTTACAGTCCGGCTTTCCACAGCCGTACTTCTCTCCTCTGTCGTAATAAATCTCTGTACATGGACCGCATGGACCAGCACCGTGTTCCCAGAAATTATCACAGTCCCCATTCTCATCACGATAAAATCTTGTGATTCTGTCTTCCGGAATTCCAATTTCCTCATTCCAGATGCGGAAGGCTTCATCATCCTCAAAATAGATCGATGGATAAAGTCTGTCTTTTTCAAGTCCAAGCACTTCTGTCAGAAATTCCCAAGACCAGTGAATCGCCTCATGCTTGAAATAATCCCCAAAGGAAAAATTACCAAGCATTTCAAAAAACGTAAGATGTCTTGCCGTCTTTCCGACATTCTCGATATCTCCCGTCCGGATACATTTCTGGCAGGTAGTGACTCTTCTTCTTGGAGGAATCTCCTGTCCTGTAAAATAAGGTTTTAATGGTGCCATTCCGGCATTAATAAGTAATAAGCTGTTATCATTATGTGGTACTAATGAAAAGCTGTTCATTTTAAGATGATCTTTGCTCTCGAAAAATTCGAGATACATTCTTCTGAGTTCATTTACTCCGTACTTCTTCATGACTGCCTCCAATATTTTGTTACATTATACCAATAATAACATAAATATTTTGCATTTTCAATCATTTTTCACATTTTATAACGGATATTTCCATTTTCCTGTATTGGTAAATTCTTCCACCTGCTGTTCTGCCCCTTTTACGATTCTGTCCGGATACTCCATAACCTTTAAAAGCCTGATTGCATTTCTGGTCACGGAACGTCCCTTTTTCAGATGATAATTAAAGTTTACATCTTCTCCGCATACTTCTTCTTCAAAATGATAATTGCTGTATGACTGATCCAGGATATGCGTCAGTTCAATATCATGGGTTGCCGCAAAACAAATTACATTTTCTGCCGTAAGTTCTTTCAGAATCTGTGAAGATGCCGCGATACGCTCGATGGTATTTGTTCCACGAAGCACCTCATCGATAAAGCAGATAATCGTCCTGCCACTGCTCACCTTGTCCATAATACGTTTTAACGACTTGATTTCTGCCATATAATAGCTGTCATTTTCCGAGAGATTATCTTTCAACGACATGGAGGAATAAATTTCACACACCGGCATGGCATACGATTTCGCAGCCACGGTATAAATCGTTTCCGCAAGAATTGCATTGACGGCCACGGTTCTTAAAAATGTGGATTTACCGGATGCATTAGAACCGGTAAGCAATACATTTTCTTCTGTATGCATTGAATTTTTGACCGCCTTTTCAATCAACGGATGATAGATTTCATCAAAGCAGATTCCTTCTTTTCTCCACTGTGGAACTGCATAAAATCCATGCTGTTCCTTCAGATAGGTCCGGAAAGAAGCAACTGCTGCCGCTGCTTCAATATCCCCCATAATCCTGTATAATTCATCAATTTCACCAATGTTTTCCTTTGTCTTTTTTACCATCAGATTGAACTTTATCAGATCTACATGGAAAATCATCCTGACATACTGCATGAGCATCTCCACTATGGAATCATTGACTCCAGGAGATGCCATCAGAAACATTCCTTTTTTCAGGTTTTTCGTTTTTCCCTGCAGCCTTCCTGTCCTGCTGATATAATCCTGAAACACCTCATCTCCCATATCTGCCAGTGCTTTCTCAATCTTTCCGCTATAACGGATCAGGCGGATAATGTATTCAAAACATACAAAATAATTATTTACATCATTTTTTTCTTTATAATAGCTGTAAATATTCCAGGACAAAACAACCAGAAGTCCAACAACGGCATACACTGGTTCCAAAAACAATCCAACAATGCTGGCAAGCATCAGCACAATATCAAGATAATGCGGAAGATTCGGCTTCTGTGTCAGTTTTGATGCCGTGGTAATGAAATCATACAACGACACCGAACGGGTTCTTCCAATCTCCGCATAAATCTGCTGAAGCTGCTTCGTTTTCTCCGGGTTCTTTTCAAATACGGAACTCATCCTGCCGAATTTTTCCAGTTCACTTAACTCTGTCTGTGGAATTCTCAGTCTGCGGTACAGGCTTTCCTCACCCACGGACGACCAGGTATGGTTCATTGCCCGGAACACATCGTCCATGGACAGATCATTCCATGTAATATCGTCAATTACATTTTTTCCTTCCCGGGTCTGCCGGTAATAATGGGAAATCCTTTCATATTCATTATGACCATACTTCCTGTTTCTTTTCTTTCCCCAGCCTTCATCCAGTTCGTTTTTCAGTTTTTCTGCTGCAGATTTCTTCATATTATATGATTGCACAGCAAAAACCACAACCAGAACAAGAAATAATATTACATATCCTCTCAAACTCTTTCTTTCCTTTCTTTAAGATATTCTTTCCTGTATCGTACCATATACCCTTCCCTTTGTCAAAAATTTTAAACTTCCTGAATGATTTTCTTTTTCCGGCATATATCTATCTTATAGAAAATATTTTGCACCTGCGTGCGGAAATGGAGGAAAAACATGGATTCTTTTCATTTATACAAAGACATCAAAGACCGTACAGACGGTGAAATCTACATCGGAGTGGTAGGTCCGGTACGTTGTGGAAAATCTACCTTTATCAAACGTTTTATGGAAACACTTGTCATTCCTACCATGACAGATGAGAATAAAATCGCCCGGACGAAGGATGAACTGCCGCAATCCTCAGACGGAAAAACCATTATGACAACCGAACCGAAATTTATTCCCAAAGAAGCCGCCACGATCCGGCTTGACGAAGAAACTTCCGTAAAAATCCGGCTGATTGACTGTGTCGGCTATATGGTAGATTCGGCAGTGGGGCATATTGAAAATGATAAAGAACGCATGGTAAAAACCCCTTGGTTTGATTATGATATTCCTTTTACCAAAGCCGCTGAAATCGGTACACGAAAAGTTATTTCCGACCATTCCACCATTGGTATTGTAATTACCGGGGATGGCAGTTTTGGAGAATTCCACCGGGAAGATTATGCCGCACCCGAGGAACAGACCATCAAAGAATTAAAATCACTCGGCAAACCTTTTATTGTTCTTTTAAATTCGAGCCGCCCTTATTCTGAAGAATGCAAAAAAGAAGCCTCTGCGCTTGCCGCCCGTTATGATGTATCCGTTATGGCGGTAAACTGCGAACAGCTGAAGAAAGAAGATATACATAATATCCTGCAGAATGTTCTTCTGGAATTTCCGATTTCAGAACTGAATTTTTATATGCCGAAATGGATCGAAATGCTGGATTCAGCCCATCCGCTGAAAGCTGAAATCATCCGGTGCATCCGCGAGAAAATGTCCGGTCTGCAGGTAATGCGCAATATTACCTCCCAGTCCTTTGAAACCGACTGCCCATACATTACCGAAATCAAAATTGCTTCCAAGGATATGTCACAGGGCATTATAAACCTGAATGTCCAGACGGATGACTCTTATTATTATAAGGTTTTAAGCGAGCTTACCGGGGCAGATATCACAAACGAGTATGAACTTATCTATACCATAAAAGAACTTTCCCGCATGAAAGATGATTTTTCAAAGGTTCAGGATGCCATTACCTCAGTCCGTCAAAAAGGCTATGGGGTCGTTCTTCCTTCCAGGGATGAAATCACACTTGATGAACCGGAAATCATAAAAAAAGGAACTGGTTTCGGAGTGAAAATCAAAGCTTCCGCTCCTTCCATTCATTTTATCAAATCCAATATCTATACGGAGATTTCCCCAATCGTAGGTTCGGAAACCCAGGCGGAAGACCTGATTCAGTTCATTAAATCCAGCGGCGGCGAAAATTCCGATGGTATCTGGGAAACAAATATTTTTGGAAAAACCATTGAACAAATCGTAAACGAAGGAATCCGTTCCAAAATAGATAAACTCTCGGACGAAACACAAAGCAAGATGCAGGATACCCTGCAGAAGATTACAAATGACAGCAAAGGCGGTGTCATCTGCATTATCATCTAATCCATGATATCCATGCCAGTTCTGCCGGCATGGATATTTTGCCCGAACACTACTTATTTAAAATAGAAGTTATATTTCATCATTGAAAAAATTTCTATCTTATAGTACAATGGAAAGTATGTAAAAACATAAAGGAGAATGATTGAATGAACGATATTTTAAAAAATAGCTTAACTGCTCATTACACATTTGAAGATGCCTCTAATCCGGGCAAAGACAGCTCTGGCAATGGCTTTGATGCGGCAGCTCTTGGAACGTCACTTCCGGCAGCCGAAGTCATTGACGGCAAGAATGCGGTCCGTTTTGCAGGTGGAAAGAGCGGTACAAGCTACCTGAAACTTCCTTCCGATGTATTAAAGAACGTGAGTGATATGACCGGTATCACATTATCCGCATGGGTACGTCCGGAACAGGGTACAAATGTATGGGAACGTCTTTTTGATTTTGGTAAAGGCATGGGCGGTCCATATATCTTTGTCACAAGAAACCTTCGTACCTCCTGCTTTGCCGGGGAAGATATTGTTGCCGATCCGGTAAAAGCACTTCCAATCGGACAGTGGTCCCATATCGCCGTGACCGTATCCGGTACAAAGGAAGGTACTTTAAGCAGTGCCGGTCCTATCGTATACATAAATGGTGAAGTTGCCGCAGACGGCTCTATCAGCCAGACAACCAGTGGCATGTATGGAAAATTCCGTCATTTCTGGTCCGCATTTTCAAATAACTCCCACGAAAATAATTTTATCGGAAAATCCCAGTATGACGTGGATGATGATTTTTCAGGTTCTATGGCGGATATCCGTATTTTCTCGGATGTATTATCCGAATATGATATTCTGGAAGTAATGTGCGATTCCCTTTCCGATGAAGAAATCGTAAACCTTGCAAAAGAGAAATATCTGGAAGCCCCGGAAAAGATTGCCATTAAGGATTATGAACTTCCTGCCTCCCTCATGGGCGGAAAAGTAACCGTTACCTGGAAGTCCGATAATGAATCTGCACTGACATCCAACGGTAAGTTACAGGAGATCTCCGCACCTGCATTAGTGAACCTGACTGCAGTACTTACCAAAGGAGCTGCACAGACAGAGAAAAACTACCGCTTAACCGCACTCCCATCTTCACTTGCACCATATACCCTGACCGTACACGGCGAAGATGAAACCGTAAAAGTAAGCGATACTCTCTTCGGTCTGTTTTATGAAGATATCAACAATGCTGCCGACGGTGGTATCTATGCAGAAATGATCCAGAACCGTTCTTTCGAGGACTTTACTTTCCAGAACTATGATATGTCCTCCGGTGAAAATGCAAAAACCGGCGGCCGCAATCATACACCGCTTAACTTCTGGTTTGGCGATACGGATAAGATGACTCCGAAATGTTCCGGCGGATTAAATGAATTCTTCGGTGTTACAAAGCCGGAAACGGCAGCTTACTATGTTGAAGTAGCTGACGGTGCCGTAATTTACAACAGAGGTTTCTGTGACAGCAACCACCTCTGCTCCATGAACATCATTTCCGGAGAAAAATATGACTTTACCATCTGGGCAAAAGGTACTGCTTCCATCGAGCTGACTCTGGTGGACGAAAATGGTAACGCATTATCCGATACACAGATTGTTTCCGCTGACAGTGCCGACTGGAAGAAATACGGCAAAGATACAAAGATTACCCTTACCGCTTCTTCTTCTTCCATGGGACAGTTAAAGATGGTATTCCATGGCTCTGTTGCTATCGATATGGTTTCCATGTTCCCGGAAAAGGTATGGGGTGCTTCCGAAGAGAAATCTTCTGCTACCGCACATACCAACTATCTCGGCAATCCGAACTATCGTTTAAGAGCAGACCTTGTGCAGGCACTTGCCGATTTGCACCCGACCTTCTTACGATTCCCTGGCGGATGTATTTCCGAAGGTTCTTACCTCTGGGAAAATGTCTATGACTGGAAGGATTCTGTTGGAGATGTGGAAACAAGAAAAGAAAATTATAACTGCTGGGGCTATGTCATGACCATGGGACTTGGCTATATGGAATATTTCCAGTTATCCGAAGACCTTGGTGCAACACCACTTCCTGTTATGGCATGCGGTGTATTATGCCAGGCACGTTCCGATTATGCAAATCCTGCAGGTGGTTCTCTCCGTGACAAATATATTAAGAACTTTACCGACCTGATCGATTTTGCCATCAGTACAGATTTTGAAAACAATGTCTGGGCAAAAGTAAGAAAAGAAATGGGACATGAAGCTCCATTTGACCTGCATTATCTCGGTGTCGGAAATGAAAACTGGGGACCGGAATTTATGGCAAGTTTTGAAGAATTCTACGAAAGAATCACAAAGCATGTAAAAGAAAATTATCCGGGCTACAACTTAACCATTCTGTCTACCGCAGGTGCACAAGCCGATGACAATGCCTATAAAGATGACTGGAAGTTCCTTGCCGGCGGTATGGAAGGCAGCACTACCCTTTCCTTTACAGACGGGGAAACCAGCACTGAAGAAGAAGTAAACTGGTATAAATATCAGAAGAACTTCATGGAAACCATCGTGGATGAACATTATTACAGGGCAAATAATTATCTGTTAAACAATGTTGACAGATACAACTACTACTATCGTGCATACAATGCGGACGGAACAATTGATGACAGCGAAAGTTCAAAAGTATTTGTCGGAGAATATGCTTCTTCTGACAAGAATACCTTAGCTGGTGCCGTTGCAGAGGCTGCCGTCATGACCGGATTTGAGAACAATTCCGACGTGGTAAGACTCGCCGCTACTGCTCCGTTATTCAACAAAATTCTGACAGACAGCACTTACCGCTGGACTCCGGACTGCATCTGGTTTGATAACGAAAGTGTATGGTATACACCGACCTACTATGTCCAGCAGTTATTTGCAAAATATATCGGTAAGAATGTAGTTTCCACAAGCTTTGAAACATATGCCGACGGAAAAGCCGTTTCCCTGATTCCAAGAGGCGGTATCGAAATCGCTACTGCAAATGCAGAGATTATCGTAAAACACGTTACCGTAACTTCAAACAAAACTTCCGAAGTTTTGTTTGAGAACGATTTCTCAGCCGGACTTCCGGAAAACTTTGCACTTCTTCCAAATTCCGGGGAAGTAACTTTCGGTGCAGAAGGCATGACCATCCATGCGGGCGGTACACTCAGTGGTATCTATTGCATCCGTCCGGACTGGACAGACTATACTGTAAAAGTCATCGCTTCCAGGGTATCCGGCAATGATGGATTCTATGTAGGTGTTGGTGTAACAGATATCGAATCCGACACAAAGACTGCACTGGAATATGCCATCGCTTATGATTCCGAAGCAACCGGTGTAAAAGTTTACAAGAACGGTGTCGAAGGCTACCGCCTTGGCGACTTCTCTTCCAGCAGCTGTGCCGGCAATCTGCGTGCCGCAAGCTACGAACCGATTAGCTCTGGCAAAGACTATACCATCACCGTAAACTATGGTGCGGATTCCAATGTAAATGACAGCAGGAAACGGCTGATCTGCTCTTACACAGATGGAAGCTTTACCTCAAAAGTTCTTGATTATAAATTAGAAGCATACAACCATGATATCTTCAACTCCGTTACAAAGGACGAAGAACATCTCTATATCAAGCTTGTAAATGCCGATAATTTTGATAAACCGGTAAAACTTTCCATCGAGGATCTTGCATTTGAGTCCTGTGCAAAATGCATTACCATCACAGGCGATGCCGCAAAAGCGCATGTTCCAAATGTAAATACAAAAGAAAACGAGCCTATCGTTCCTGCAGAATCTGAGATTACATTTACCGATTCTCAGACTACGATTGTTCTTCCGGCAAATTCCGTAACTGCTATTATTGCAGACAGAAAATAAAAGGATATTTCAAGACCGCCAGAGATCCTGGCGGTCTTTTCACATTTTTCGCACTTCTTCATATACTATGATGAATAGATATTTTACTTCTGTTAAAATATCGTATATCTGGAGGAAGAATGGATAATAATTATTTTGGAAATATCTGTTACTGCAAAAAATGTAACGGCATTATCCACACCATAAAAAAAGGCGATACCCTTTATCTGTTAAGCCGCTATTATAATGTTCCAATCGGTGAAATCATGAATGCCAACCGCAACATGAATGTTTACAACCTTCGTATCGGCGAAGAAATCTGCATTCCGGTACGACGCAGTGATATGATGAACGATACCGTCGGTATGCCCACGGATACCATGGAGACCGACGCACCACAGGAAGATTTCGCCGAAATACAGTCCGAATCCGTTGAGGAATCGTTTGATAAAAGTATTCTGATGGCGGATCTGATTAAACAAAAAGACATGACCTTTGAAAAATTTTTAACTCTTATTCAGAATTAATACATTTTTTACTGGTAATATAAGAGAAAAACATTTATACTACTAGAAGAAAACATATGACCGGAGTCTGCATGGCTCCGGCATACCCATATTAACGGAGGTAATAATGAATTTTTTAAACAAATTGGAACGAAAATGCGGACAGTATGCAGTGAAAAATCTGATTAACTATCTGCTGATAGGTTACGGCATAGGTTATATACTGGAACTGCTCAGTCCAGACATCTATTCCGCACTTCAGCTTAGTCCCGCACTGGTTATGAAAGGACAGGTCTGGAGACTCTTTACCTGGATCCTGACCACCCCAGAATCCTTAGGCTTCTTTACTATCTTTATGTTCATGTTCTATTACTGGATTGGACATACACTGGAAAATTACTGGGGAACATTCCGGTACAATGTATATATGATTTCCGGCTACCTGATTATGACCATCGGGGCAATGTTAATTTATGGCATAACGTATCTTACCAGCGGCGGTAGATTTGCCATCAGCCTTTCCATGAGTACTTATTATGTGAATATGGCATCTTTCCTTGCATTTGCGACCTTATTCGGAGATGCACAGGTATTATTCATGTTAATTATTCCGATCAAGATGAAATGGCTTGCCATCGTGGATGCTGTCTATCTTGGCTATGAATGTCTTGCAAATATTGCGAGATATTTCCAGATTACCGGAGATGCCCAGCAGCTTGCCTACTATGCTTTAAATGGATACAGCAAGATAGATATTGCCAATATCTGCTTTTCCAATGCGATCGGCATTATTCTGTCCGTACTGAATTTCCTCATCTTCTTCTTTGCCACAAGGAATATGAAGAAATATTCTCCGCGTGAGGCAAAACGAAGATTTACCTATCAGAAACAGATGCGGAATGCCCAGAGCATTGCTAAACACAAATGTGCCATCTGCGGACGGACAAGTGAGACGAACCCGGAACTTACCTTCCGCTTCTGCTCCAAATGTGCCGGCAATTATGAATACTGCCAGGATCACATCTATACCCATGAACATATAAAATAATCCCTGTGTTCCAGGTATTTTTACTGTTGAAAACAATTTGATTTTATACTATAATATACGGGGCTTGCATATTGCAGGCCCCGTATATTAAAGGAGAAATACTTATGAGTAAATGTTATAAGCTTGGAATCGATATCGGTTCCACTACTGTTAAAATAGCTATTATTGATGAAGAAAACCGGATTCTTTTTTCTGATTATAAGAGACATTTTGCCAATATTCAGGAGACCCTGAAGGATCTGCTTATCCTTGCAAAAGAACAGTTAGGCAGTATCGAGGTTCATCCGGTTATTACCGGTTCCGGCGGCCTTACACTTGCCGGCCATATGAATGTTCCTTTTGTCCAGGAAGTAATCGCCGTATCTACCGCATTAAACGACTTTGCACCACAGACGGATGTTGCCATCGAGCTTGGCGGTGAAGATGCAAAAATTATCTATTTTACCAATGGTGTAGAGCAGAGAATGAACGGAATCTGTGCCGGTGGTACCGGATCATTTATTGACCAGATGGCTTCCCTTTTACAGACCGATGCCTCCGGTTTAAATGAATATGCCAAAAACTATAAGGCGATCTACCCTATCGCAGCCCGCTGCGGTGTATTTGCGAAAACAGATATCCAGCCGCTCATCAACGAGGGTGCTACAAAGGAAGATTTATCCGCTTCCATTTTCCAGGCAGTGGTAAACCAGACCATCAGCGGTCTTGCCTGCGGAAAACCGATTCGCGGAAATGTTGCCTTTCTTGGCGGTCCGCTCCACTTCCTGTCAGAATTGAAAGAGGCTTTTATCCGCACCTTGAAACTGACACCGGAGCAGGTCATCGCCCCGGAACATTCCCATCTCTTTGCAGCCACCGGTTCTGCCATGAATTACAAAAAAGAGGTTTCTTTCTCCGTTGACGATCTTATTTCCACTCTGGACAAAGGTGTCGAGATGGATTTTGAAGTAAAACGTATGGAGCCTTTATTTGCATCCGAAGAAGAATACGATGCATTTTCCAGACGTCATGCCGGACATTCCGTCCGCAAAGGCCGTCTGTCCGAATATTCCGGAAACTGCTATCTTGGAATTGACTGTGGCTCTACTACAACCAAAACAGCTGTCGTCGGCGAAGACGGAACACTGCTGTACTCTTTCTACAGCAATAATAACGGAGATACTCTGGGTACAACCATCAAGTCCATCCGTGAAATCTATTCCATGCTTCCGGATAGTGCAAGAATCGCCTACTCTTGCTCAACCGGATATGGGGAAGCCCTTGTAAAAGCTGCATTTTTACTGGACGAAGGAGAAGTAGAAACGGTATCCCATTATTATGCCGCCGCATTTTTTGAACCGGATGTGGACTGCATCCTCGACATCGGTGGCCAGGATATGAAATGTATCCGCATTAAAAATAATACCGTGGATTCTGTCCAGTTAAATGAAGCCTGCTCTTCCGGCTGTGGTTCTTTCATTGAAACTTTTGCGAAATCGCTGAATTATTCCGTACAGGATTTTGCAAAGGCCGCTTTATTTGCGAAGAACCCGACCGATCTTGGCACACGCTGTACCGTATTCATGAATTCTAATGTAAAGCAGGCACAGAAGGAAGGTGCTACCGTTGCCGATATCTCTGCCGGACTTGCCTATTCCGTCATTAAAAATGCTTTATTCAAGGTTATCAAAGTAACGGATGCCAAAGAGTTCGGTAAAAAAGTCGTAGTCCAGGGCGGAACCTTCTACAACGATGCCGTCTTAAGAAGCTTCGAAAAGATTTCCGGTTGTGAGGCTGTACGCCCCGATATCGCAGGTATCATGGGTGCATTCGGTGCTGCATTAATTGCAAGGGAACGTTGCAAAGGCAAAGTGACAACCATGCTGGGTATCGATAAAATTAATGCCATGGAATACTCCACTTCCCTCGCCAGATGTAAGGGCTGTACCAATAACTGTCTCCTTACCATCAACAAATTTTCCGGCGGCCGTCAGTTTATCAGCGGAAACCGCTGCGAAAAAGGTATCGGCAAAGAGAAAAACAAGGATAATGTTCCAAACCTTTTTGCATACAAACTGAAACGTATCTTTGATTATGAACCTTTAACGGAAGATAAAGCCCCACGCGGCACTGTCGGAATTCCGCGTGTCCTGAATATGTACGAAAACTTCCCGTTCTGGGCTGTTTTCTTCCGCAAGCTTGGATTCCGCGTGGTTCTTTCCCCGCAGTCATCCAGAAAGATTTACGAGCTTGGTATCGAATCCATTCCGAGTGAATCCGAATGTTATCCTGCTAAACTCGCACACGGACATATCGAATGGCTGATTAAAAATGATATTAAATTTATCTGGTATCCTTGTATTCCTTATGAACGCAACGAAACACCGGATTCCAACAACCATTACAACTGCCCTATCGTTACTTCTTATGCGGAAAACATCAAGAATAATGTCGAAGAACTGGAACAGGAACATATTAAATTCTTAAATCCTTTTATGGCTCTTACGAACGTGGAAACCGTTTCTTCCAGACTGGTTGATATCTTTACGGAAGAATTCAATATTCCAAAGGATGAGATTTTAAATGCTTCCGCCGCAGGCTGGAAAGCCATGGAAGATGCTCGCCGTGACATTATGGCAAAAGGCGAGGAAACTCTGAAGTATCTGGAAGAAAATAACCGTCACGGAATCGTTCTTGCCGGAAGACCTTACCATATCGATCCGGAAATCAACCACGGTATTCCGGAACTGATTACCTCTTACGGTATTGCCGTTCTGACCGAGGACAGTATTTCACATCTTGCAAATGTAGAGCGTCCGCTTATTGTCATGGATCAGTGGATGTACCACTCAAGGCTCTATCGTGCGGCAAATTATGTGAAAACAAGGGATGATCTGGATCTTATCCAGCTGAACTCTTTTGGCTGCGGTCTGGATGCCGTTACCTGCGATTGCGTAAATGATATTTTGACAAATTCTGGAAAAATATATACCGTATTAAAAATTGATGAAGTAAATAATCTTGGTGCGGCAAGAATAAGAATCCGCTCCCTGATCTCTGCCCTGCGTGTCCGTAAGGAGAATCATATACAGCGGAAAATCCGGCCGGCAAATGTCGAAAAACAGGAATTTACAAAGGAAATGCGTGATGAGGGATATACCATTCTTGTACCGCAGATGACACCTATTCACTTTGATTTACTCGGACCGGCCTTAAAAGCCTGCGGACTGAATATCGTGATGCTGCAGTCCGATACGGACAGCCCTGATTATAAGGAAAAATGCCGGAATGCCGTTGATATCGGATTAAAATATGTAAATAATGATGCCTGCTATCCTTCCCTGATTGTTGTCGGTATGATGATGGATGCCGTTCTTTCCGGTAAATACGATGTAAACAAGCTTGCTATCATCATGACACAGACGGGCGGTGGCTGTCGTGCTTCTAACTATGTTGGATTTATCAGGCGTGCCTTACAGAAAGCCGGATATCCTCAGATTCCTGTTATCTCTTTAAGTGTACAGGGACTCGAGTCCAACAGCGGATTCCAATACACCCCGGAAATGGTTGTAAAAGGAGTACAGGCTTTGATATACGGGGATGTCTTTATGCGCTGCCTGTATCGTATGCGCCCATATGAAATCAATGCGGGAAGCGCGGATGAATTACATGAAAAATGGAAAACCACCTGTATCCGCCAGCTTGAAAAACCTGGTTTCCATATGGGAGAATTCCGGAAAAACCTTACCGCTATTATTGAAGAATTTGACCGGCTTCCAATCCATGAGGACATGAAGAAGCCGCGTGTCGGCATCGTTGGTGAAATCCTTGTAAAATTCCTTCCGTCTGCCAATAATTATCTGGTAGAACTCTTAGAGGCGGAAGGTGCGGAAGCCGTTATGCCTGATTTGCTTGACTTCTTCTACTACTGTTTCTATAACAGTAATTTCAAAGCGGATTACCTTGGAATGAAGAAAAAGGCAAAACATCTTGCAAATCTCGGAATCTCTGCCCTGAATTATATCCGCAGACCTGTCATCAAAGCCTGCAAAAAGAGCAAGCACTTTACTCCGCCTTCGGATATCCGTGAACTTGCAAAAATGGCAGAACCTATTGTATCTCTTGGAAACCAGACCGGTGAGGGATGGTTCCTGACCGGCGAAATGCTGGAGCTGATTCATACAGGTGTTCCTAATATTGTCTGCGCCCAGCCGTTTGGCTGCCTTCCAAACCATGTGGTTGGAAAAGGGGTTATTAAAAACCTTAGAAAACAATATCCAAAAGCAAATATTGTTGCCGTAGACTATGATCCTGGTGCCAGCGAAGTAAACCAGTTAAACCGTATCAAGTTAATGCTTGCTACCGCAAATAAATTATTATAAGGCAAAACAGCTGCAATACAAATTCTGTATTGCAGCTGTTTTTTTATTTATTCTGTTTATTTATTCTGCTTATTTATTCTGCTTATTTATTCTGCTTTTTTCTTTTTCTTTAATGACACTGCCACAATTCCAAGTGAAGCGGCTGCAGCTGCGGCAAGCGGTGCAACTGGTGCGGTATCACCTGTCTTTGTGCTTCCATCTGCTGTCTTGTTTTCACCCTTTGCTGTTGTTGTATCATTCTTTGCTGTCTGGCCAATCTGTCCGGCTGTTGTGCTGTTTCCGGCATTGTCATTCTTTCCGGCATCATTATCTTTTCCAGTGCTGTCATCTTTTCCGGCAGTATCGTCTTTTCCAGTGCTGTCATCCTTTCCGGCAGTATCGTCTTTTCCGGTACCGTCATCCTTTCCGGCAGTATCGTCTTTTCCGGTGCTGTCATCTTTTCCTCCATCATCCGGTGTTGTTTCCGGCATATATACCTTGATGTAGGAAAGATTCAGGCATTTTGTTGCATCCGGTGATGTTACATCAAGATTTAATTCACCATCTGTTACCGTTACATCTGCAGTTACCGCTGTATTTGTACCTGCCTTTTCAATCACGGTATTTCCTTCTGCTGATACGATAGGATCCTTTGAAACGCCCCATGGATCTGCGAAATACACTTCTACCTTATAAGTTCCGTCCGGCACTTCAAACGCATAGCTTAATTTTCTGTCCATGCCGCTTTCCCACTGATTCTTTGTATAACGGTTTGTCAATGTCTTATCACTTTCATCCGTTATCGATGTATTGGTTTCAAAGGTCCATGTATTATCCGTAAATACTGCATTCGTCATAGCTGGATTGTTTGTTACCCCTCCATTCTTTAATGGATTTGATACGGTATCTACAATTCCCCATTTCTTTCCGGTTACCGGATCGACTCCATATGCCTGGTCTGTCACACCATTATATACACCGAATAAATCGCCCTCTGACAATGTAGTTACATCGTAGTCACCACAGTTTACAAAGTATGCAAGCTTCTTATCAGCATCTTCCCTGCTGTCCGCATCCGTTTCCTTCTGAATATTTACTGTATAATCCTCGGATGTTTCCATATCTTCTGCATAAACAGTATAGGTCAGTGTAATAAAGTTATTTTTGCTTAAATCTACGGTGTATGGCTGTGTTTCTTTTACAACAGAACCATTTACTCTTACATATCCGTACTCCGAAGCAATTTTTGCTGTCAAATCAACACTTGTAACATCTTTGCCTACGGAAATGGTATAACTCTTATCGTCTGCTTTTGTTACGGTTCCTTCAGATGAAGTTAATTCAAGGCTGGTATCTGTGCTGTATGCTTTTGTCATATAGATGAAATTGTATGCGGCTGCGGAATCTTCATCCGCTTTTCCACTTTCAAACTTCACATCCACCTTAGTCTTATCACCGATCATATCTGCTGATACCGGAATTCTTACGGTATACTCATCGGTATCGGAAACGGCTGCCCTTGCCTTTGAGAAGGAAAGAACTTCATCATAGACAACGGTGCCATCAACAGAGATTTTAATGGATTTTCCTTCATCTGCACCGCGGAAGGTTACTTCAAGCACATTGTCCTCATTCGGAGCAGTCTTCATTGTATAAATAAAATATCCGCCTGCCTTCGCATATCTGCTTGTTCCATCGGATGTCTGTCCGACAGAATTGCTTTCCTGCATATTATGATCTTCATCATTTTCATACTGACCATAACCCGGCTGTACTACATCCTGCTTTGCATTTTCAAATCTTGCAGTTTCTTTGTCCTTTAAGTACTTTGTTACATTAAATGCACCTGAATTTGCTGTGTAGTTAAAGTAAATTCCATATCTCTGTGTATGCTGGCTGTAATGCGGTATAAAAGTAAGATTTGCATCCGTATTCTCCAGAGTCCATTCGAGTTCGCCCTCTGTTTTTACAAGATTGCTGTTAATATTCTTCATAAAGTCGCTTACAGAACCGTTCAGAACAGAGATATTCTCCGTACCATCACTGATATATTCTTCTTCAATTAATTTGGAAGCCGGAATGGATACGCTTACACCTGTGGTTGTCTGCTTCATATCTGTGCTTCCAAGCTCTGCACTTAATACGATCGGACCATATTTGAATGCGTATACACTCTCGCCATCCGGAAGGTTATATGCCTTGATTTCCATTGGAAGTGTAATCTCTACTTCATCCCCGTCATTCAGCCCGGAAACCACTGCATAGCCGGCTTCATTCTGGTATTCAGCTTCAACTCCGTTGACGGTTATGGTTGCATCTGCTGCCAGCCAGTCAGGAAGACGGAAGCCGACAGAACTATTTATACTTTCAGAACCATCCAGTGTATTTACCACAAACTGCACAGTATCACTTTCCGGAATATCTGCTGTCTGTGTAATCTTAATATTCTTTGAAGTGTCTGTAAGTACAGAGCTTAAATACTGATTTACAATCACTTTATCCTCGGTCCTGTAATAAATGGCATTGCCAAGCTTAGTAAAATTTTCCATACCACTTCCGGTACAGCACCAGAAACTCTGTGTTTCCGTTCCGTATACCTTGAAATATCCAGATGCCATCGGCTGGAAATAAGTTGTCATGCCTGTCTCCGGATTCTGGGCAGAAAGAATGGTATTATAGAAGGTATTTTCATAGTAATCTGCATACTTCTTATCACCGGTTACCATGTATAATGCCTTTGCAAGCTTTAACATATTGTAAGCATTACAGGTCTCACAGTTACAGTTTGTTCTCTCTGCATCCAGCACATGATCCGCACCGAAATGCTCCCATTCACTGTTATCACCGGTAATATAGGTATGATTCTCCAGTACCATATCGAAAAACTTCTCTGCGTAAGTCAGATATACACTGGCATCAACTTCTTCTCCATTAATTACCTTTCCGTTTGTTGTCACATAACGGTTGATTGCTCCCAGGAATTTCGGAATCGTTGTATTTGCATGCTTGTTGTTCAATGCATTATCCGCGCCTGCTGCTACGGTCTTAAACAGGCTGTCTTCGTCAAATACATGTGCTGCTACTGCATATTTATCATTCTGTGTAACTGCATATAATTCATACAGGCAATCGTTCATTCCGCCGTATTCAATGCCAAGCACACGGTTTCTTGTTGCCGTATCCCATCCGGCTGCCCTGTCATAAATCCAGTCGCCCAGTGCTTCTGCGGTTTCCAGTGCAGTCTGATTTCCGGTATATTTATAAGTATCTACAAGTCCTGCCAGTATCTTATGCATGGTATACCATGGTACCCATGACTGTGTTCCGATATTGGTAAGACCTTTTTCTACATTGTCAAACTGTGCTTCCGGATTGGATTTATCCGGTAATGTTGCACCAAAGATGTAACCGGTTCCCAGTGCGTCCTGGCATTCTTTTAATCCGTCAATGATATATTCGAGTTTTTCCGCTACTTCTTCTTTTCTTTCATCCGTATCCGGAAGCTCTGCAACTGCCTGTGCCATAGCTGTCAGATAATGTCCCATGGTATGTCCGCCAATTAAGGTATTCTCCCATCCGTCATATCTGGTTGCACCCTGCATATCCAGTCCTGCTGTTTCCCTGAATCCTGCAAGCAGTCTGTCACTGTCAAGGGAAAGCATATATGCAATATCTTTTTCCTCCGCATTTGTCAGGTATGCGTCTGTAACATCCACATCGGAAAGGTCATATGCTGCAATTCCTTTGATGGTTTCATCCGCATTATCATCATCGCCCGGTGTTACATCCGGTGTTGTCACGTCGCCAAAATAAATCTTAATATAGGAGAGATTGATACATAAAGATTCGGAAGTAATATCCAGATTCAACTCGCCATCTTTTACTTCTACCACTGCCTGTTCTGCAGTGCCTGCGATTGCACCATTGATGACTACACTACCTTCAGCTTCAACATCCGGTGTCTGGGAAACGCCCCATGGATCTGCAAAATACATCTCAACCGTATATGTACCGTTTGGAAGTTCAAATGCATAATGTAAATTTCTTGCAATTCCATTTTCAAACTGGTTCTTTGTGTACCGGTTTGTTGACTTCTTATCTGCACCATCCACAATCGCTGCATCCGTCTCAAACGGCCATGTATTATCTGTATAAGCAGCATCTGTGATTGCCGCATTCGGTGCTGTTCCGTTCTTAAGAGGATTTGAAACAGAATCTACAATACCCCATTTCTTACCTGTTACCACATCTGCCTGATATGCCTGATCTGTTACACTGTTATACTGACCAAACAAATCTCCTGCTGATAAGGTTGTTACATCATAGTCACCGCAATCTACAAAATAAGCAAGTTTGCTGTCAACATTTGTTCTGCTCTCCTCTGCATGAACAGATAACGGAGCCCAGTTCACGGACTGGACACCCATAGCAGATATTAATGCCAAAGCAGTTCCTTTCATCACATTCTTCTTCTTCATAATGATTCTCCTTTTTTACTATTTTGTGAAATATGTCTTCTTTTCCGTTCCACTTTCCTTACTTTACCACAATTTTTCACAATAATCACTACCAAAAAGTCTGAATAAGTGTAAAAAGGTTAGATTGTAATTCACAATCTAACCTTTTTATTAAATATTTTCTATCTGCCAATCAATTGGCTGTATGCCATTCTCTTCTAAAAATGCATTTGCCCTGCTGAAATGTCTGCATCCGAAAAAACCACGATATGCGGATAACGGACTTGGATGTGGTGCTTTTAACAGGAGATGCTTCGGATTATTAACGGAAGCCGCCTTATTCTGTGCCGGCTTTCCCCAAAGCATATATACAATCGGTCTGTCCTGTGTATTTACCGCCTGAATCACAGCATCCGTAAATTTTTCCCAGCCAATCCCCTGATGCGAATTTGCCTGGTGTGCTCTCACCGTCAGAACGGAGTTGAGCATTAAAACACCCTGTCTTGCCCATTTCTCCAGATATCCGTTATTTGGAATGTAGCATCCCAGATCATCATGAAGTTCTTTGTAAATATTAACCAGTGAAGGTGGTATCTCCACATCCGGCTTTACAGAGAAACACAGTCCATGTGCCTGTCCATAATTATGATACGGATCCTGCCCGATAATTACTACTTTTACCTCGGACAACGGGGTAAAATGAAACGCATTAAAAATATCGGCCGCCGGGGGAAATACCTGGGCACTATGATACTCATCCAGTACTTTTTTATATAACTGTGCATAATATGGCTTCTTAAACTCTTCCTGCATGGCTGGAAGCCAGTCATTTGCTAATCCAGACATAATCTTACCGGTACTCCTTTTTGATGAAGATAATTCTTCAGTTGCTTAATCTCCAGTTCTTTGTAATGGAATAAAGATGCCGCCAGTGTCGCATCCGCCTTGCCTGCCGTCAGTGCATCGTAAAAATGCTCCTCCGTACCAGCACCGCCCGATGCAATTACCGGTATGCTTACATTCTCGGCAATGGTTCTTGTCAGTTCAATATCATAACCCGCCTTTGTTCCGTCGCAGTCCATACTGGTCAGAAGTATTTCCCCTGCTCCGAGCCGGTTCACTTTCATTGCCCATTCCACGGCATCCAGTCCGGTATCAATACGGCCTCCGTTTTTATATATATTCCAGCCTCCGCCCGGTCTTCTTTTGGCATCGATGGCGACAACCACACACTGGCTGCCGAATTTGTCCGCCGCCTGTGCAATCAGATCCGGATTGTTAATTGCTGCAGAATTTACGGATATTTTATCTGCACCTTCACGGAGCAGTTCCTTAAAATCATCAACCGTCCGGATTCCGCCGCCGACCGTAAATGGAATAAAGACATTTTCCGCAACCCGTCTTACCATATCGACAACGGTTTTTCTTGCATCAGAAGAAGCTGTAATATCCAGAAATACAAGCTCATCCGCACCGGCTGCATCATAAGCTTTCGCAACCTCTACCGGATCACCTGCATCTTTCAGATTCACAAAATTGATTCCCTTTACCACACGGTTATTATTAACATCCAGACATGGAATAATTCTTTTTGTATACATCTTATTCTCCTTTGTTCTATAATGCCGCAAAATTCTTTAATATCTGCAAACCAGTTTCCCCACTTTTCTCCGGATGAAACTGACATGCAAATATATTATCTTTTTCTACAGATGCATGAACCGTTGTCCCATAGTCAATCGTCGCCCTAACAATGGATTCTTCCTCTGCATGAAGATAATAGGAATGTACAAAATAGACAAAGGAATGATCTGGAATCCCGCGGAACAATCTGCCATCATTGCACAAATCCAGGGAATTCCATGCAATATTCGGTATTTTAAGGGAATCTGCTTCCGGAAGTCTTAAGATCCTTCCCTTTAACAGTCCCAGTCCGCTGACTCCAGGACTCTCCTCACTGCTTTCAAACAGAAGCTGGAGACCGAGACAGATCCCCAGGAAAGGAATCTGTCTGTCTGCGACATCATAAATCGTATTGATCAGCTGATAGGATTTCAGCTTTTCCATCGCATCCCCAAAACTTCCCACTCCGGGCAAAACCACTTTATCCGCTGCGAGAATCTCATCCCTGTCCCGTGAAATAATAACATCTTCGCCGATGTATTGCATTGCCTTTTCCACACTACGGAGATTCCCGGCATCATAATCAATTATCGCTATCATCTGTCTGTGCATCCTTTCTCTCTGCCTGACCGGCTATTTCTGCCACCCTCTTTGAGTATGCAAGCTTCTTGCCACCCAAATTGATTTCCCTCGCTTCACTCTCAGTAATGCCGTATACATCCTGCAGTGCCGTATCAATCCAAGTAAGTGCCTGACTCAAATCATTATAGCAATTATATTCATCCCTGGCAATATCCTTATATTTATCAAACATACGGACTCCATTTAACAGGGAATCCAGAGCATCCGTGTAATTTCCAATCTTAATCAGTTCCGCATAGGAACGGTAATTTGCATATACCTGCATAACAGTATTTACCTGTCCGTAGAAATATTCATCATCCTTTTTAATATCCAGATGATACAGTTCATCATATGCCTGTCCGTATTTCTGGTTTACATAATAGGTTGTTGCATTGCTGATTCCTGTTTGGTACTGATAATAAGAGCCACCAAACAACACCCCCAGAACCATCAGTGCACCTACGGATAATAAAAATATCAGAAACGGAATCGGTACTTTGATAATTTCCTCCGGGCCTTTCGGCTCTTTTGGCTTCTTTTCCTTCTTCGGCTTCTTTGGTTTTTTCTGTTTTGGCTTTTTCTGTTTCTTCGGCTTCTTTTTCTTTTCTTTCTTCTTCTTTTTCTTCTTTTTGTCCTCGGCAGGCTGTTCTTCCTCCGGTTCATCGGTTTTCTCCGGAATATCATCCAAGCCCTCTCCAAGCCCGAGATCACTAATTAAAGAATTAATGCTCTCTGTCTCATCTTCCGGTGTAGCCCCTGGGGTTCCTTCCGGCTGTCCTTCCACCTGCGGTGTATTTTCTTCCGCTTCTTCTGACGTATTCTCTTCTGAACCGGTTGCTTTCTCCTGTTCGTCCGCCTTCTCCGGTAAAGCTTCTGCTTCCTTCTGACCATTCTGCATCAAATCAAGGGCAAGATCAACTTTTTGTTCTTCTGCGGTATCTTCTCTTTTCTTCCTTCCAAAGAGTTTCCTCTTCTTTTTCTTCTTCTTTGAAGAACGGTCACTTTTCTCCAGGTCCTCGATCCCAGCGGTATCTTCGCCCGCATTTTCCGGTGTAACTCCCAGAATGTCATATAATCCCATCATATCATCTTCTGATGATTCCTGAGTCCCTTGTTGTTCCTCTGATCCCTGGTTTCCTTGCGTTTTCTCTGACTCCTGAGTCCCTTGTTGTTCCTCTGATTCCTGGTTTCCTTGCGTTTTCTCTGATTCCAGGGCATTTTGCAGTTCCCCACTGCCAGCTTTCTTCTCTGCCGCACGGTTATTCTCTATATCTTCCTGCTTTTTCAATTCTTCTTTTGCGACTTTCTCCGGCAGTCTGCTACTTTCACTCTGGGACGGATCTTTCATCCAGCCTTTTTCAATATTGCTGAAAAAATCATCATCGGAGCCAGCCAGTTCTTTCAAATCGTCTCTAAAAATATCATCTGGTATCTCTTCTCCGCCATCATTTTTTAAAACAGAATTTAGTAAATTATCAAGATAATCTTCTTCTGCTGCATTATTCTGCTTTGGCATCTTTTTCCTCCCTATAAACTTACTCTTTCTGAATTATTCTCTGTTATTTCCTTAAGAAAATCTTTACTGTTTCGCTGAACAGAAAAAGATTTTTCTTTTATTTCTTCTGCAATCTGTGGAAATTGTTCATTTACTCTTACAAAAACTGCTTTTTGATTCAATGCTGCAACTTTCTCAAACGGCCACCTTATAACAGATGGAAAACGAAATCCAACTCCTAATTCAAGAATACAGATATTCTTATTCAATGTTCCGGTCAGCCACATCTGGTATCTTTTCCAGCTCTCCAGATAACCCTGTTCGGAATAACCTTCCCTGCCTATCAGATTCGGCACTAAAACAGCATTGCAATGAGGGCAGACAGGAGAAAGCTCCTTCTGCTGCTGTAAATCGCTGATCTGCCACACTTCATCCGTACACTCACCACTGCACCGAAACTTCATTCTTGTCCCAAATGGTGCTGTTACCCTTCCTTTGTCCATGTCTGAACAGAAAATAAAATCATCATTACACATGGTTACAACGAAATAATTTTTATTTTTCACAAGCTGCACAAGCCTGTCATAGATTTCAAAATGTTCCCTGATTTCCTGTGTGCTTTTTTCTTCCAGCTGTTTCAGATAACAACAGGAATTCTGATAATCCTCTGCCCGGATCTGTTCTTCCGGATATGCAAATTCTTCTCCGATTCCGATAAGAAGCATATCTGCATTTTCCACGGTCTTCTTTATCTGCTGCAATGTAGATTCTGAACCCACTCCTGTATCCTCCAAATTTATAACTTATTCGTTTTCTTCCGTACCTTTTCCAAGCAGTTTATCAATTACCTGTACAAGACTTCCGATTTCAGGTTTTGAAAGCTGGTAATCTGCTCCCAGAGCATGACCTTTTGCACGCATTTCATCATTTACAAGTGATGAGAAAATAACTAATGGAATGGACTTTAATTCGTCATCGGATTTTACCAGTTTTGTAAGATGGTGTCCATCCATAACCGGCATCTCAATATCGGTTATGATACAGCTTACTTTCTCTGTCGGATTGCCTTCCTTCTTAAACTTCTCCAGCTGTTTCCATGCTTCATCACCATTTGCGGTACGAATCAGGTTTGTATAACCGGCTTTCTTTAAAGAATCACTGATCAACTGGCTTAATAATGGGGAATCCTCCGCCATCAGAATCGGCTCGTCACATCTTTCTCTTTCGCCAAGTAAGGTAATATCAGAAACTTTCAGACCGGTTTCCGGACTAATATCGGTTACAATCTTTTCAAAATCAAGAATGATAATCAGTTTTTTGTCCATTTTGATGATTCCGGTTGCAACACTTGTCTCGTTGGTATTCAGGGTTGCTTCCGGTTTGATAATATCTGCCCATGAGATTCTGTGGATACCTACTACAGACTGTACATGGAACGCAATATCCAGCTTATTGAAATTTGTAATAATCATCATATCCGTCTGTGTAGAACCTGTCATGGCAAGATTCAGTTCCTTTGCAAGGCTGATAACTGTAATAATCTTATCTCTCGGCATGAAGATGCCTTCAATGCTCGGATGTGAATTCGGTACCGGTGTTACCTCCTGATATCCTATGATTTCGCGTACCTTTGCCACATTGATGCCATAATGATTATTGCCGATGGTAAACTCCAGTACCTCTAACTCATTTGTTCCATTCTCCAATAAAATATTTGTTTCCATAATAATTATGCCTCCTTATTGTATGACAACAGTTCCCTGCTTATCGTTATATGTTAGGTTCAGTTTTACTGAACCTATGTTATCCGCATCATTCTCATTGATCTGGAACACCAGGACAAGTTCTGTACTGCCGCCTGCCGGTATCGTTCCCCGATATGTATTAAGTGCATTTAAAAGTGCCGTTACCTGTGCGTTCATGCGGACAGAGTCATTGATAATTCCTTTATATTCTGCTTTTGTTCCAAGCATATCAAGAGCAGCATCCGTTCCTCCTGTATTCGTCACGGCAAATTTCAGGACTAAAAGTCTGTATCCCTTTACAGCGACCATACTCATTCCTAACCCACTGCTCGCAGACGGATAGGAATCCGTCACCTCATAACCCGCCGGCTGGATATCCAGACCGTTTACCTGGAACAGACTGTTCATATCTGTCAGGGTAGCAGAAGAATCCGACACACCTCCCTGATTCTGACTGTCCGTTCCTGCCACATTACTGCTTGTCTGTGCTTCCGTCTCTGTTTCAGACTCTGCTTCCACATAAGTCATTCTGTCAATATAATTCTTATCATGACGTAAGATCAGATTGGCCGAATACTGAACATATAAATTTTTCTCTTCTTCTGACATCCCTGTCAATTCTGATTTTGCACACCCCATACCAGAAACAGCCATCAATGCTGCAAGCATAAGACATACAGTTTTTTTCATCTTTCTCCGATTCATACGCACACCTTTATTCTTCCATATTTTTACTTCTTAACAATACTCATATTTTATCATTATTTTCAGAATACTTCAATATTAATTTTTGTCTTTTTCCACCTCAAACCAAAAATTCACTCCCTCTTCCCTGTTTTCCACCCCACACTGCATATTCATGGAATCCATGATCGCCTTTACAATGGACAGACCGATGCCACTTCCGCCATATTCCCTGGTTCTCGCCTTATCCACCTTGTAGAATTTAATCCAGACTTTATCCAGATCTTCCTCTGGAATATGATTTCCTGTATTATATACGTTCACACGCACGATTTTTTCTTTTTCTTCCAGGAAAATCCAGATTTTTTTTGCAAAGCCCAGATGATGAATTGCGTTACTGATATAATTTGTCAATACTTCCTCTATCTGGAATTCATCCGCCCACACATAGAGCTGCGTCTGGTTGTCAAAAAATACTTCTGCATTCTTTTCCTGAAGCAGTATATTGGACTGATTCAACACTTCGTCAATCAGCGCAATGATATCAAACCGTTCCATCTCCACATAATTATTCCCAAATTCGATCTGATTGAGTGTCAGCAGTTTCTGTACCATCTTATTCATTTTGGCCGATTCATCTATAATCACATCACAGTAAAAATCCCTGCTTTCCGCATCATCATTCACACTTTCCTTCAATCCTTCCGCATAGCCCTGAATAAGTGCAATCGGCGTCTTTAATTCATGTGAAACATTGGACAGAAATTCTTTTCTCATCTCATCGATTTCCGTTTTTTTCTGGATATCCGTCTGCAGTTTATTATTCGCACTCTTTAATTCGGAAATCGTTTTTTCCAGTGTTTCCGAAAGCTGGTTCATATTTCTTCCAAGAATCGCTACTTCGTCATTTCCTTTTACGTCATATTTTACATCAAAATCAAGATTACACATTTTCTGGGATATTTCTTCCAGCTTAAGCATGGGTTTTGTAAAACGGATGGAGAAAATGAGCATGGCTACCGTACCAAGTCCGATAATCAGAAGTCCGACTCTCAGATAGAACTGGTTTGCCGTCTCGACAACTCCGGAAATACTTTCCAGAGAACTGCGCATAATAAAAAACTCATTATCCTGTCCTATCTGCCCGCACATTTCGATGTATTCCCGTTTGCTGTCCTCCTCATAAATCTTCTGGACAACATAGTGTTCTTCATTTTTAATTACCTCTCCGCTCGTTGTATTATTAAACAGTATGTCCTTCAGTCTTGTCAGCAGAAGCTCATTTGTTATGCCGAATCCAGAACTGAATGTAACGGATAAGTCCGAATCTACAACGAGTGCCGATATGCCTTCGGTCTCAAATTTAGAAGCCAGCTCTTTCTTCTGTGTATAAGTCAGATAGCTGTCTTCCTGCTCCAGTATCTTATTGACACTCTGGTAAGCCTCGATTAAATCCGTGGTCTTACTTTCGATATAATAAGATCCCATGAATGTTTTATTGATAAACCAGCTTGCAACCACGGACAATGTAGTAAATCCCACCAGCATAATCACAAGCCTTGTTCTGATTGAATGTATAATTCCAGGTTTCATATTTCATCACTTTCCTTAAAAAACAAGGAGACCACGGCCTCCTTAATTTTCTTCTACTTCAAATTTATATCCCATTCCCCAGATGGTCTTTATATAATCTGCTTCTTTGGTTAATTTTGCCCTGAGTTTCTTTACATGGGTATCGATTGTTCTGGCATCCCCAAAATAGTCATAATTCCAGACATTATTCAGAATCTGTTCTCTTGAAAGGGCAATATTTTTGTTTTCCATAAAATATACTAATAACTCAAATTCCTTAAAGCTTAATTCCACTTCCCTGTCATTTACTTTCACAATATGTGCTACCTTATTAAGTTCGATCGTTCCGGCACGCATAATTCCATTCTTATCGCTCTTGGCAGTTCTTCTTAAGAGTGCATCGACACGTGCAACGAGAATCTTCGGACTGAATGGTTTGGAAATATATTCGTCTGCACCACATTCAAATCCGGTCAGTTCATCATCCTCCGAAGATTTTGCCGTAAGCATAATAATCGGAACCTTTGAATATTTGCGAATTTCACGGCATACCTGCCATCCGTTCATCTTTGGCATCATAACATCCAAAATAATCAGCGAAATATCTTTCTCTTTAAAAAATAAATCAATCGCTTCTTCGCCATCGCCGGCTTCTATAACCTTATATTCCTTCTTTACCAGAAAATCCTTTACCAGTTTGCGCATTCTGGCTTCATCGTCTACTACAAGTATCTTTAAATCACCCATACCATACCTCTCTGACTTCTTTTCTTATTCTCCATCTGACTGTGAAAGCTGCTCTTCTCTTATCTGCAGCTGTTTTTCCCATCTCGCCAGATTATCTTCTTTCTCTGTATATTCTGCATCAATTCTGTTCCGGTAATTTATAATATTCAGGTTTTTGCTATTATTTGAAATCAATATAAACAGAACAAGAATCACAACCAGAACAACATTCAGGATTACCATATTCAGGAAACGGTTCCTGTACGGACTGCTTTTATCTATGCTTCTTTTTATCTTCGGAATCGAAAATTTCTTTCCTTTTTTTTCCGTTGTCCGTTTTACGGGAATCGGCATAATCTGATCGCCATCGATTTCTTCGCTCTCCAGGAGATAGTCCTGCAGCTGTTTTAAAAATTCATATCCCACCGGTGTTTTAAATAATTTCTTTTCAATTACCGTATTGTATATATTCAATATACTTTTCGGATTTTTATAATTTGTCCGTTTTTTTAAATATTCTACCCCTTCCATCTCATTTCTTGCCTCTTTCAGAGATTCCTCATCTTCAAAAAGATATCCGCCTGCTGTGTATTTTTCATTTTTCATGATTGCTCTCCATTTCCAAAATGTTTTCTGCACCACTTCATTATCATATCATATTTCCGGAATACACTCAATAAGTACACAAAATTTTCATTATTCCTCTTCCATGCGCTTGATCCGGAAGAAAAGTACCTCCAATGCATACAGCAGAAGGATATGTCCGGTAAACAGCCTGTATTCCGCAAGCAAAAGCCTTCCATAATCCTCTTTGGTAATTTCCCGGATTCTTTCTCCCATATTAATCAGGTAATAAACCCCTTCCGTATACTGTCCGCCTCCATTTCTTAACAGATAGCTGTTATAAATAACATTAAATATAACATATACAATCGTAATACAGCATATGATGCACTCCGTTGACAGCAGTATTTTCCGCCTGCTCAGATATTTATTTACAATATACTTATCTTTTACAATATTCACTACAACAATTACCATAAGAATAATTGCCGGAACCCACATAAGCCATCCTGCCATATACAGATAATTTGTAATATATCCGACTGCATGAATCCCTGCCGCCAAAATAAAAAATATCACACTGATACGGTAATACCACTTATCTCTTTCCATTCTAACACCTTCCACAATTTCTGCATGGAATACATCCCTTCTTTTCTGCGCCTGGATGATATTCCCGGTACGAAATCTCTACATCCCTTCTTTTATATTTTTCCTCTTTGTCATATACCATGATACACAGGTATTCTTCGTTTTCCAGGCTTTCCGCCCAGAGTCTGACCGGATAAACCCTATATTCACCAGGATGCATACAGCTTTCTACGAAAAGAGGGAGAAACGTTCTGCGTTCTCCCCTTTTTCCTATGCAAATGCCGTCTGCTGAAATCACATCCCTGACAAAAGATATCGTTACACTTTTATCTTCTATTTCACAGATCTCACTCATTTCCATATCCTCTATTTACAGATTTGTTCTTACAAGCCTTGGCTTATATCCTTCTTCTCTCAGTTTTTCAACAATCTGCTGTTTGTGTTCCTCGCCAAATGCTTCCAGTGTAATTCTTAATTCCACTTCCGTATTACGGTTGATACTTACAAACTGGTTATGATCCAGTTTTACAACATTTCCTTTTTCTTTTGCAATAATTCCAGCCACCTTCTCTAACTGGCCCGGCTTGTCCGGAAGAAGTACGGAAACCGTAAAGATTCTTCCTCTCTGGATCAGACCATGCTGCAAAATAGATGACATGGTAATAATATCCATGTTGCCGCCGCTGATAATGGATACTACTTTTTTGTCTTTGCAATTCAGATGCTTTAAAGCTGCAATAGTAAGTAGTCCGGAACCTTCGCAGACTAATTTATGGTTTTCTACCATATCAAGAAATACACCGATTAATTCATCATCCGGTACGGTAATGATTTCATCAATATTTTTCTGGATATATGGGAAAATAACAGAACCTGGTGTTTTAACGGCAGTTCCGTCTGCGATTGTATTTGCACTCGGAAGTGTTACAACATGTCCTGCCTCTAAAGATGCTTTCATACATGCTGCATTTTCCGGTTCTACACCGATTACCTTAATATGAGGATTTACCATCTTTGCCAGTGTGCTGACACCTGTTGCGAGTCCGCCCCCGCCAATCGGAACAAGAATATAATCCACCGTTGGCAGTTCTTTGATGATTTCCATTGCCACAGACCCCTGTCCGGTTGCTACTTCCAAGTCATCGAACGGATGTACGAATGTATATCCATGCTCTTCTGCCAATTCCATTGCCTTCGCGCAGGCATCATCATAAACATCACCATATAATACAACATCTGCACCATAACTCTTTGTCCGGTTTACTTTAATTAACGGAGTACCCACCGGCATAACAATTGTTGCTTTTACACCGTATAATTTTGCCGCATTTGCAACACCCTGTGCATGATTTCCGGCAGAAGCGGTAATCAGTCCTTTCTTTCTCTCTTCTTCCGTAAGCTGACTTGTCTTATAATAAGCACCTCTTACTTTATAAGCACCTGTTGCCTGCAGGTTCTCCGGTTTTAAGTATACTTTATTTCCACACTGTCTGCTGAAAAAATCACTGTAAATCAGGTTGGTTGGCAATGTAACCTTCTTTACAATTTCTGCTGCTTCCTCAAACTTTTCCAATGTAAGTTCTGTCATCATAATTTTGTCCTTCTTTCCTTCATCCTAGTTTTCTTCGCCGGCATTGTCCATATTAAACAATGCTTTTACAAATTCATCCGAATTAAATTTTTGCAAATCATCAATATGCTCACCCACACCGATATATTTTACCGGAATTCCGAGTTCCGACTGAATTGCAACTGCGATTCCGCCCTTGGCTGTGCCATCCAGCTTCGTCAGGATAATACCGGTTACATTCGTAACCTCCATAAACTGCTTTGCCTGGGCCAGAGCATTCTGTCCGGTCGTTCCGTCCAGAACCACCAGGTTTTCTCTGTATACACCACTATATTCCTTTTCTATGATTCTGTCAATTTTTTTTAACTCTTCCATAAGATTTTTTTTGTTATGGAGACGTCCCGCCGTATCGCAGATCAATACATCCGCATTTCTTGCCTTTGCCGCCTGTACCGCATCATACACGACTGCTGCCGGATCCGAACCTTCTTTCTGGGCAATAATTTCCACACCTGCCCGATTGGACCATTCGGTCAGCTGTTCAATGGCTGCTGCACGGAACGTATCCGCCGCTGCCATAATCACTTTTTTCCCTTTTGCCTTTAACTGGCCAGACAATTTTCCAACAGATGTCGTTTTTCCGACACCATTTACACCAATGACCAATACAACAGATTTCTGATTTTCAAATTCATACGCACTCTCGCCCAGGTCCATCTGGGATTTAATGCTTTCAATCAGATATTTTTTACATTCTGCCGGATCTTTTATCCTGTTCTCTTTTACTTTTTCTTTCAGGTTTTCAATAATCTTCTCAGTCGCATGAATTCCCAGATCCCCCATAATCAGGGTTTCTTCTATCTCTTCATAAAAATCATCATTGATGCTGGAAAATCCGCTAAAAATATTGTCAATTCCGGATACAATATTATCCCTTGTTTTGGTAAGTCCCTTTACCAATTTACTAAAAAATCCGCCTTTTTTTTCTTTTTCCTCGCCCATATGATCCTCCATTCTGACTTTGTTATAAGATTGCTTCTTCTTTTTTCTCTGATTGTTCCAATTCATCCTCAATCAGATTTACGGATACCAGTGTTGAAATTCCTTTTTCCTGCATGGTAATTCCATAAAGTCTGTCCGCTGCATTCATCGTTCCTCTTCTGTGCGTAATGACAATAAACTGAGTATGATCCGTCAGTTTATGCAGATACTTTGCGTAACGCACAACATTGGAATCATCCAGGGCCGCTTCAATTTCATCCAGCAGACAGAATGGGGATGGCTTCAGATTCTGAATTGCAAATAACAGGGCTATCGCTGTCAAAGCTTTTTCCCCACCAGAAAGCTGCATCATATTCTGCAGCTTTTTACCGGGCGGCTGGGATATAATTGTTATCTCTGCTTCCAGTACATCCTCTGTTTCACTTAGTTCTATGCTTCCCTTTCCTCCACCGAACAGAATCTTAAACACCTTGTCAAATTCCGCTCTGATATCAGCAAATTTCTCATTAAACTGTTTTCTCATACCGGTATCAAGCTCCAGAATAATCTGTTCCAGATTCTCTGCTGCAATTACAAGGTCATCATGCTGCGTTTTCAGGAATTCGTATCGTTCTGACACTTCCTTATATTCCTCGATTGCATTGACATTTACCGTACCGAGATTTTTCATGTTGTTCCTTACTTCTGCTGCCATTTTTTTTACCTGTGCAAGGCTGGTATATGTATCATTCCTTAATTCCCTGGCACTGCCGTACGTAATCTCATACTCCTCCCACATATAATTCATCTGTTTTTCTTTATTTTCTTCGAGTCTTTCACTCTGTGTATTCAGACGGTATAATTCCTTATCCAGCTCCGTTATTCTGCCCGTCAGCTCTTCCCGTCTGGTAAAGAATTCCTTATGTTCCCTGGACTGCTCATCCCTGTGCTTTTGCACCTCATCGATTTCTTCCTGCAGTTTTTCCAATGCTTCCCCACATTCCGAAATCGCCCGGCTCAGCCCGGTAATCTCAAGCTTTTTCTTCTCTCCTGCATTTTTTGCATCTTCATACTGTTTTAACAGTTCTTCTTTTTCTTCCTGCAGCTTTGCTTTCTCACTCGTGATTCGTTCCAGATTTTCGTGAATAAATCCTGACTGCTGGGTAATACCGGATAATTTCAGTTTCAGCTCTTCATTCTTCCTCTGCTCCTGTATTTCCCTTTCCTCACTCTGCTTCAGTTCCTGGCTCAAAGTCTGAATTTGTTCTTCCAGCTGGACATTTTTTGACTCCCAGTGCTTCAGTTCCTCTTCCAGTGTATCATGATTATTTTTGATTTCCATAATCTGCTCGCTGATTTCACTGGTTTCCCTTGAAAATCCGTCATAACTTTCTTTCAACTCACACTTTTTCGCATCCGCCTGTTCCAGATTCATTCTCAGGGTGTTCTGAACCAGATACTGTTCATGCAGAATATCTTCTATTTTCTGAAGTTCGGTCCGTTTTACTCTCAGCTGTGCTTCATCCTCTTCCACACTATGGGCAAGACTTTGCACCTGCTCCTTCATCGTCCGCACTGCATTTTCCAGTTCCTCGATTTCCCTGCGCCTTCCCAGAAGATTACTGTTATTCCGGTATGCACCACCAGAAAGAGAACCTCCTGCATTTAACAGTTCACCTTCTAGTGTTACAATTCTGAGTGTATAATGATATTTCCGGGCAAGTGCCAGTGCATGGTCAATCGTATCTGCCACAACAATTCTTCCCAGAAGATATCTTCCGATATTTTCATATTTTTTATCAATTTTAATCAAATCACATGCCAGTCCGATGACTCCTGGTTCTGAAAATACCTCCGCATTGTGAAAACCGGTCTTATTTGCAATGCTGTTCAGCGGAAGAAACGTTGCCCGCCCATATTTATTCTTCTTCAGGTATTCAATCGCCTTTTTCGCCGTTGTCTCCGTGTCCGTAACGATATTCTGGATATTACCGCCCAGTGCGGTTTCAATCGCTACTTCATATTTCTTTTCCGCGGTAATGATATCTGCAACAACACCGGTAATCCCTTTTTCGCGTTCCTTCAGTTCCATAATACGACGGATGCTGTTTCCATATCCCTCATATCGTTCGGTCAGATTTTTCAATGCTTCCAGATTTGAATTCTGTTTATGATACTCCGATAAATTCCGATCCTGCTCCTGCTTCTTTTTATTAATTCCGGCAGTCAGTTCCCGGATTTCTGTGGAAAGAGCTTCCTTTGTACTTTCGCTTTCCTGTACTTCCCTGTTGATTCCGGCAAAATCATTCTCCAGTTCTGCTATCATCTTTTCCTGGGCTTCATTATCGCTGCGGAATTTCAAAATCCGCTGATTGATTTCCGCTCTCCGGATATTTACCTGTTCGAGCATGGTATCATATCTCTGAATTTTTGTCTTTACATTGGTTTTTTCATTTAAAAGCCGGATAATCTCTGCCTTCCGTGTTTCGATCTGTTCTGTCAGATCATTCTTCTGCTTTGCGGCCTCCTGATACTTTTCATCCGCTTCTGCCTGGATTCTGGCTGCATTCTTTTCCAGTTCCTGCAGTTCCGACTTCTTTTTTCCAAGCTGTTCAAGTTCCGACTCACGTCTTTGCAAATCATCTTCAATCGCCTGAACCCGGTTCATATATTGTTCACCGGTTGCTGCAAAGGACTTTAACTGCTCTTCAAAAACCTTGACTTCACCCTGATATTTCTCACGGCTGATACCCGTCTGGTTTAACTGGCTTTTCTTTTCGTCAATCTTACGGTTCAGGCTTTCCAGATATGCTTCAAGTTTCTCATAAGTTTTCCGGATTTCTTCCAGGGCATCCCTGTTTTCTTTCAAATCGCCCTGTACAATCCCGGTATTCTTTTCAACCTCTTCCAACTGTTTGTTTATCTGGTTTACTTCCAGCAAAAATGTATTAATATCATATATTTTTAACTGTTCCTTTAACCGCAGATATTCTCTTGCCGTTTCTGACTGGCGTTCCAGCGGCTTTACCTGTTTCTCAAGTTCGGATAAAATATCCGTCACACGGACAAGATTCTGTTTCTCATTTTCCAGCTTTTTGATTGTTTCCACTTTCCGCCTTTTAAACTTTACAATACCGGCAGCCTCGTCAAAAAGTTCTCTTCGTTCTTCCGGCTTTCCACTCAGAATCTTATCAATCTGACCCTGCCCGATGATGGAATAACCTTCTTTTCCAATACCGGTATCATAGAACAGCTCGTTGATATCTTTCAGCCTGCAGGCACTTCCATTAATACGGTATTCACTCTCCCCGGATCGGAACAGCCGGCGTGAAACGGTCACTTCTTCATAATCAATTGCCAGCTTATGATCCGAATTATCCAATGTAATGGCCACATAGGCGAAACCAAGCGGCTTTCTGCTCTGTGTTCCGGCGAAAATGACATCCTCCATTTTGCCGCCTCGCAGCTGCTTGATTCTCTGTTCCCCAAGTCCCCAGCGAACCGCATCTGCAACATTACTCTTTCCGCTTCCATTTGGCCCTACAATTCCAGTTATTCCATTATGAAATTCAAATTTGATCTTATTTGCAAATGACTTAAAGCCCTGCACTTCAATGCTCTTTAAATACATAAAATCCTCTTATTATTGCCTGGTTATCCCATTTTTTTCAGCTTCAGGAGTGCCTCATATGCCGCCTGCTGTTCTGCACGTTTCTTCGTTCTTCCTTCACCACTTCCAAACACCTGTCCACGGAACACTACTTCAACACAGAAATGTTTATCGTGATCCGGACCGTACTCCCTGGTAAGAACATATTCAACCCGCTCTTTATAATCTTTCTGAAGAAGCTCCTGCAGAATCGTTTTGCTATCATAGAACAGGTGTTTCTTTTCGATATCATTTAATACAAAAGCCTGGACAAACTTTTTTGCCGGTTCGTATCCGCCGTCCAGATAAATTGCTCCGATTACCGCCTCAAAGGCATCCGAGGTAACAGAATCTCTCTTTCTTCCCCCGGTTCGTTCCTCGCCGCGGCTCAGATACAGATAGCTTCCCAGATCAATGGTTCTTGCACATTCTGCAAGCGTCGGTTCACATACAAGGCTTGCCCTGAGTCTTGTCAGATCACCTTCCGGCTTATCCGCATACCTCTGGAACAATGTCTCGCTGCTTACGAGTTCAAGCACCGCATCTCCCAGAAATTCCAGTCTTTCATTGTTATTCATCTTTCCTTTTCTCAGATCATTGGCATAGGAACTGTGTGTCAATGCCAGCATCAGCAGCTTTTTATTCTGAAAAACATATCCTATTTTATTCTCTAATTCTCCTAATTTATCATTATCACTCATTATGCCTGCACTTCGTCTTCCTTTTTAATCTTCTCTTTAATCTTCTCATTTATCTTCTGTTCGCGGAATGTCACACACTGAAGAATGGACTTGCATACATCTCCTGATTTGGAGCTGCCGTGTGTTTTTACCACCAGTCCGTTGAGACCAAGCAGAGGTGCTCCGCCATATTCATTGGACATGAAAGACTTCATGGTTTTCTTTAATGCCGGTTTAATCAGAATTCCACCGATTTTACTTCTCAGGTTTTCCATGAGTCCGCCTTTTATTTTACTTAATAAAGTAGCACCAAGTCCTTCGTATAATTTCAAAATAACATTTCCAACAAAAGCATCACAGACGATGACATCGGCATCTCCGTTCGGAATGTCCCTTGCTTCTATACTTCCAACAAAATTGATATCCGTACATGCCTTAAGAATCGGATAAGTTTCTTTTACAAGTGCATTCCCCTTTTCTTCTTCTGCTCCGACATTTACGATTGCAACCTTCGGATTCTTGATTCCTACTACATTTTCCATATAAATCGAACCCATCTTTGCAAACTGCACCAGATAAGAGGATTTTGCATCCATATTTGCACCTGCATCGATCAGGAGAGACTGACCTTTTGCCGTTGGAATCAGCGGTGCAAGAGGTGCTCTCTCAATCCCTTTGATTCGTCCCACAATCGTCTGCCCGCCTACTAATATAGCACCTGAACTTCCGGCAGAAACCACGGCATCCGCCTGACCTTCCTTTACCATCTTCATTGCCCTGACAAGGGAAGAATCCTTCTTCTTCATGACTGCCTTTACCGGCGGTTCTCCTGTCTCAATTACTTCTGTGGCATTGACTACCTCAATCCGGTCTTTCGCATATTCATACTTTGCAAGTTCCGCATTGACCGCATCTTCCTTTCCTACCAGTTTAATAAATATTTTCCCGCTTTTCTGTAAAGACTCTACCGCACCTTTTACGATTTCTTCCGGTGCATTGTCTCCGCCCATGGCATCCACAGCCACGATTACCTTTTCTGACATACTCTTTTGTCTCTCCTTCTCCTATTATTATAATAAACCCTAAATTTTCCAAAATCGACTTTTTCCATCTGCTTTGGAAAATTTAGCTATCACTTTATAATACTAAAAAAAATGGAATAGATCAATGAATTTATTCCATTTTTTTCTCCTAAACAAAAGAATCAAGAATTCCATAGAAAATGAAATTCTTGATTCTCCAAAACCTGTTATTAGTCCTGAGCAATAATCTCTTTTTTGTTATATGAACCGCAAGCCTTGCATACTCTGTGAGGCATCATTAATGCACCACACTTGCTACACTTTACAAGATTAGGAGCTGACATTTTCCAGTTCGCTCTTCTCTTGTCTCTTCTGGCTCTTGATGTTTTATTCTTTGGACAAATAGACATGGATTACACCTCCTTAAAGCTATTAAAGACCTCTAAGGCTTTCGCCATACGCGGGTCTGTTCCTGTGGTATCACAACCACAATTACCATGGTTGAGATTCGTGCCACATCTATTACAAATTCCTTTGCAGTTTTCACCGCACAGAACTTTCATAGGTAAATTCACTAAAATCTCACCGTAAGCAAACTTCTCTGCATCGAACACAGTACCATTGATATAATCAATATCATCCAGTTCTTCTCTCCGCTGCTCTTCCGTTTCACTTAAGTCTACTTCCTTTGAAGTATTGATCTTTATTAGATTTTCTACATCTTCCAGGCACCTGTCACATGGAATCACCAATGTAAGCTCAATCTCTGCTGAAATCTCTACTTTCTTCTCATCCAAACCTTTGATATGGATAATCATCGGTTTCTTGTCCTTTACCGGATAATCACCCAGTCTCGTCACAAAATGTTCCATCTCCAAATCCACGGAAAGATCTAAAGTCTTATCCACATGGGATAAAAGTTCCGATAAGTCAATTAGCATAAAATACCTCTTTTCCAATCGCACCTTGACAATTATACACACATCATATGTAGTTGTCAACTATTTTTTGATATTTTTTCTGATGCAGACTGATTATACTAATTCTAATGTTTCTCTTGCAATTCTTAATTCTTCGTTTGTAGGGATAACTACAACCTTAATACTGGAATCCGGAGTAGAGATGTATCTGTCATCGCCTCTCTTCTTGTTTTCTTCCAGGTCAATCTTGATTCCCATGTAATCAAAGTATTCCATTACAAGTTTTCTTACAATATCATCATTTTCACCAACACCTGCTGTAAATGCAATAACATCTACACCGTGCAATGCTGTGATATAGCTTCCGATGTATTTTGCTACTTTGTATGCAAATAATTCAAGAGCTAATGTACATCTTTCATCTCCTGCATCCATTCCATCATTCAGATCTCTGAAATCGCTTGATTTTCCGCTGACAGCAAGCATACCGGACTGTTTATTGAGAATGTTCAGCATTTCATCTACAGTCTTTCCTTCTTTGTTTGCAACAAACTGCACAATAGCAGGATCGATATCACCACTTCTCGTTCCCATAGGAAGTCCTTCCAACGGAGTAAGTCCCATGCTTGTATCGATACATTTACCATTTAATACAGCTGAGATAGAAGAACCATTTCCAAGATGACATACGATTACTTTTGAGTTTTCCGGATCCAGTCCTGTGAATTCAACTGCTCTTTTTGAAACGAATGCATGGCTCGTACCATGGAAACCATATCTTCTGATGCCATATTTTTCATACCAGTCATATGGTACTGCATACATATAAGCTTTCGGCGGCATTGTCTGATGGAAAGCAGTATCAAATACAGCTACCTGTGGCTTGCCTGGAAGTGCCTTTTCACATGCTTCAATACCGATTAAGTTTGCAGGATTGTGAAGCGGTCCTAATGGGAAACAGTCTTTAATTACTTTCTTTACATCCTCATTTACAACGATGGATTTGCTGTATACCTGTCCGCCGTGAAGTACTCTGTGTCCGACAGCACCGATTTCATCTGCATCTTCGATTACTCCATGTTCTGCATCCACAAGAGCTTCTAATACTAATTCTACAGCCACCTGATGATCCGGCATAGCTGTCTGTCTTACAAATTTATCCTTACCTTCCGGCTTATGTGTCAGAACAGAACCTTCCTGTCCGATTCTCTCACAGATACCTTTTGCTAAAACTTCTTCGTTTTCCATGTTGATTAACTGGTACTTTAAAGATGAGCTTCCACAGTTAAGAACTAAGATTTTCATAAAAATTTCTCCTTTAAAAATGTCAATACACTTATTATTTATATATATGTGATTTTTCTGCTTTGCCGCTTTGGAAACCACAAAAACCTTCCAAACAGACTATATTAATCATTCATCTGGGCCTGAACTGCCGTGATGGCAATAACACCCACGATATCCTTTGCAGAGCATCCTCTGGATAAATCATTCACCGGCTTTGCAATACCCTGGCACATTGGTCCGTATGCTTCTGCCTTTGCAAGTCTCTGAACCAGTTTGTAACCAATATTTCCTGCATCAAGGTCAGGGAAAATAAGTACGTTTGCTGCACCTGCAACATTGCTTCCCGGAGCTTTTGATGCACCAACAGAAGGCACGATAGCGGCATCTGCCTGAAGTTCACCATCGATATTTAATTCCGGTGCCATTTCCTTTGCAAGCTTTGTAGCTTCTGCAACCTTATCGATATCTGCATGTTTTGCACTTCCCTTTGTAGAATGGGATAACATGGCAACCTTAGGTTCTACTCCTACAAGTGCCTTAAAGCTTTCTGCGGAAGATACGGCGATTGCTGCAAGTTCTTCCGGATTTGGATTCTGATTTAATCCACAGTCACCAAATACAAATGTTCCGTTTTCGCCTAATTCGCAATTTGGAACTTCCATTAAGAAGAATGCTGATACAAGCTTTGTACCCGGTTTTGTCTTAATAATCTGTAATGCCGGCTTTAATGTGTTTGCAGTAGAATGGCATGCTCCGGAAACAACTCCGTCTGCATCGCCTGCCTTAACCATAATGCAGGCATAGAACATATATTCTTTCATTAAGAGATCTGTTGCTGCTTCTTTTGTCATTCCCTTTGCTTTTCTTAATTCCACAAGAAGATCTATGTACTCTGCTGTCTTAGGATTTGTTGCAGGATCTACGATAGTTGCACCTGTGATATCAAGTCCTTCGCTGTTCTTCTCTACTTCTTCCTTAGAACCGATGATGATCAGATCAGCAATTCCGTCCTTTAAGACTTCTGCTGCGGCCTCAAATGTTCTGCGGTCCATAGATTCCGGAAGAACGATTCTCTTCTTGTTCTGTTTTGCCTGTTCCTTGATTTTGTCTATGAATGCCATAGTTAAAATCTCCTTTCTGTATTCTTAATTTTTTTCTTGCTCAATGATTACGCATATATAATTATTATAGAACAAAATCCCCTTGTATACAAGGGGATTTTTCCTTTTTTTTGTATCTTTTATGAAACACTTGAGTTACTCTGATTCTGCTTTTCACCGTCAAAACCATTTCCGTCCGGTGCTTCCGGAGGCGTCTCACCTTCCGCCGGTATATTTCCCTGATTTCCCCGAGCGCCGCCTTGTCCGCCTCCAGGATTACCTCCCATTCCACCTTTCATTGTTCCACCGCTGCCTGCCGTCGTCACAACAGAAGATACTGTAAATTTCTGAACCTGTGTACCTCCACTGTAGTTTCCGTCTGTGTACATTCCATCTTCTGCTTCACCACTGCAGCTTCCACCTGCCATAACAGAATAGCTTTCACCTGTTTTTAATAATGGGGAGGAATAAACAAAGCATGCACTTGCCTTTGTCGGTGTAAATGCTACAATCAGATTTCCATCTGTATCCATTATCGCAAATGTTGTTCCGGCACTAAGCGTACTTCCAAAATATGCCGTAACCGAATTCTGCTCCGAGGAGCTTCCTACACTCTCTACCATTCCGGCACTTCCGGATGCAAGCAGTACTCCGCCGTTGATATTAAAGGTTCCGTCATAATCCACGGCTGTGTCTCCATCACTGGTCGGTCCTTCCACAATAACCGTTCCGCCATTGATGGTCAGATCGCCATTGGAATCAAGTCCATCTCCATCCGCATTGACGTAAATATAACCATCATTTATCGTCAGTGTTCCGGTCGAATCCGGCATCCTTCCCATTCTCTGATTTCCTGAGGACGTGTTTGTCTGCGTTGCTTCCCCGCCTGCCGCATTAAATCCATCATCACTGGCAGTTACATGAATACTGCCACCATTTACAATGGTTTCAGGACTTTCAATCCCTTCATAAGACTGAGTTATGGTAATCGTTCCATCTTCTATGGTCAGTGTGTCATCGCCATGGATTCCATCATCGCCGGTTTCAATGGTGTATGTTCCACCATTGATGGTCACTGTTCCATTGCTGTGAATGGCATCATCTTCGGAATCTATCGTAAATGTACCATCTGAAATCTGGATTGCCGTCTCTGCCTTAATGCCCTTTGTGCTGATGCTGTCTTCGGAATTACTGCTACTGCTGTTTGCTGAATCCATATCCCAGCCTTTCTGGAAATCCATACCGCCGGAAGTCTTTACTTCACCTGCTCCGTCCGCTGTTGTAATATCAAATTCACCGCCAGTAATATTTACAGAGGAAGATGCCTGGATGCCATCCTGTTCTGCCCGAACCGCAAATGTTCCTCCGCTGATATCAATATATCCGAATGTCGCATCATCGGAATTATCTGCCTTTAATCCATCTCCTTCTGACTGAATTGCGAAATCACCTCCCGCAATCATCAGACTGTCTTTTCCTTTGATTGCATTATTTTTTGCTGTGACCTGAATGGTTCCGCCTGTAATTTTCAAAGTATCTTTAGAAGCAATTCCATTATTAAAGTTTGCATTTACGATAAGACTTCCACCTCCGGATATTACCAGATCATCTTTGCTGAACAGACATGCTGATGGTTCTTCTTTATCCGCATCTTCATAAGTATAATCTTCTGCATCCGTCAATGTGTTTTCCGAATTTTCTGCCAGAACAATCAATGTTTTCTTTGCATCTTTGATATAAACCGGTGAATTTGTTTTATTTGTAATTTCTACATTATTGAAAACCAGTTCCACCGTTCCTTTTTCACTGCAGCCCACTACAATCTGTCCATCTTCCAGTGTTCCTGTCAGAATGTATACTCCGGGCTGTGTAATGGTAACTGTACTTCCATCCACGTTTGTTCCTGATACTTCTGATTTAATACTGCTGCCATTAAGATAAATCGTATTCGCCGAGGTGCTTGCCAATGTTGTTACTCCATCTTCGGATGATAATTTCTCCGACACAAAAACTCTTGTATAATCTTCGTCATCATAACCTTCTGATTCAGTCGCCGTAGTCGAAACTGCAGTTCCTGTATTCCCAGTACTTTCCGTACTCTCCTGAGTTGTTTTCGTTGTTTCCTGTTCTTTATTATTATTTTCTGAACATCCGAATAAGGCTGACATGGATAAGACCATTACCAAGGATATTGCAACAAATTTCTTTCTCATAACAATCACTCTTCCTTTCTGTTCTGCTTTTGTTTTCTCTTTACAGTTATTATTTTACATTTCTATGTGATTGTTATGTGAAAGCTGCCTTAAAATCATGTGTTATCCGATTGTGTTTTCCAGTATGCCGATTCCTTCTACTTCACAGCGTACCACATCACCCTTCTTCAGATAAACGGGCGGTTCCATTCCCATTCCTACCCCTGCCGGAGTTCCCATGGATATAATCGAACCTGCCTTTAATGTCATACCTGCCGATAATTCCGTAATCGCATGCTCTATACCAAAGATAAGCAGGTCTGTACTGCTGCTCTGGCGGAGTTCCCCATTCACATAGCAGCGGATTTTCATAACCGGTGGTTCATCAAACTCATCTTTTGTCACAATACATGGTCCCATCGGTGCAAATCCGTCCATGGATTTTCCATAAAACCACTGCTTATAACGGAGCTGTACATCTCTCGCACTGGTGTCATTCATAATCGTGTAACCAAAAATATGGTCAAACACTTCTTCTTTGGCAATATTCTTACCCGTTTTTCCGATGATAAGAGCCATCTCTGCCTCATAATCCAGTTTTTCTGCCATGTTTTCATATGCCGGAATCACATCTCCCGTTCCGATGGCATAATTTACTCTCTTTGCAAAATAGATCGGATAGCCTTCCGTTCTGGTAAATGCTCCCTTATCATATTTCACGGATTCTTCTTCATGGTCCTTATAATTCACCCCAAGACAGATGACATCCTGGTTTGGTTCTGGAATCGGGGCACATAATTTCACATCGGAAATATTGACACCCTGTGCCTCTGCATGGGATACTTTCTTCAGGAACTCAAGATCCGCCTCCGGTGCATGCATAATCAAATCGTTCATATCCCGGTATGCAAGCCCGAACTGTCCAATGGGATAGATTACATTTTTATCCAGTTCACTTCCCACTCCGATACATTCCTGCTGTTCTTTATCAATAAATGTATAAAGTCTCATCTTTTTCCTCTTCTTTCTGCTTATGCTTCCTTCTTCGGTTTTCTTCCGCAGGATTTCTTTTCCGTGCAATATCCGGTCAGTTCACATTTTGGAACAAAATAATTTTCCACAATATACTTCCATTCTTCGGAAATTCCCGCCAATGCCTGTGCGATATCGGAAAATAATTCCCGGTATTCCCAGTATGCCCGGGTACACATTCTCTGATGGCTCATATCAATGAGATTCCGCAGATTCCTTTTATCCACAATTTTGGTTGTCATGCCAAGCGGCAGAAGCAATGCTGCATCTTCTCTCGGAATCTTACATTCCTCCTCCAGAAAAGTACAAGTTTCACAAATCTGTGCCATCATTTCCTGATATTTTGCCTCCGCCTCCGGGTTTGCTGCAATCTTTGGCGGTGTAATATAGGAAAAATCTTTATAATTAATATATCTGGTACTTGCCTGCAGCCTTGTCGGTGAACCGCCCAGATGCGTATACCATTCCCGGATCACCCTTGCGGAATATCCATCCAGCACCAGTTCTACGTTTACATATTCCAGCACCCTGCCGTGTCCCGATATCAGACAGTCAAGACCGCGTTTATAATTTCTGGCATCATCTGTCACATCCGCTCCCCAGCATACACCTGCCCGCTTTCCCATCAGTGTCAGCGGATTTTTTGTCGTTTCTTCTAAAACTGTGACCTTACCCATTGTAGTCCTCCATTTCACTTTTTGTATCAAATTAACTTTTCCAGTATAGCATAATTTTCCCCATATTTCCACGCATATTTTCTTGACAAGCGGGAATCATTTTTATATAATATTGGAGATATATGGCAATGACGAAGAGAAGTAGCATAACTTATCGCTTCCAGTGAGCGGAGACAGTGGAAACCCGCAGAATGAATTTATGTGAATAACACTTTACCAGCCGCAATCCGAACGGGCAGGGCTTTAGTAGGTGCGCCGCAGGCTGTGCGACAAACAGCAGGTTTTTAACCAACGAGCGACTGTATAACAGTAAATCAGGTGGTACCGCGGACAAGATCTGTTCGTCCTGAACTTTGTTTTGGACAATCAGATTTGTCCGCTTTTTTATTCAGAAAGAAAAAGGAGATTATTATGAGCAACGAAAACATTTATCGCAGCAGAACCTTAAATGAAATCACAGAAGGCGATGTTGGCTCTACACTGCGTGTCGCAGGATGGGTAGAAAACATCCGTGACCACGGCGGTGTATCTTTTATCGACCTTCGTGATATGTATGGCGTATTACAGGTAGTAATGCGCGATACTTCCCTGTTAGACGGAATTGCAAAAGAAGATTGTCTGTCTATCGAAGGACCGATTGAACACCGTGACGAAGAAACCTACAATCCAAAGATTCCTACCGGAACCATCGAACTGGAAGCAAAAACAGTTACTGTATTAGGAAAAGTTTACACCACTCTTCCTTTTGAAATCCAGACTTCCAAAGAAATCCGTGAAGATTTGAGATTAAAATACCGTTATCTTGACCTGAGAAACCAGAAGGTAAAAGACAACATGATTTTCCGTTCCAATGTCATCAGTTTTTTAAGACAGAAAATGACAGACATGGGATTTTTGGAAATCCAGACTCCGATTCTCTGTGCTTCTTCCCCGGAAGGTGCAAGAGATTACATCGTCCCATCCCGTAAGTTCAAGGGCAAATTCTATGCACTTCCACAGGCTCCGCAGCAGTACAAGCAGCTCCTGATGGTGTCCGGATTTGATAAATATTTCCAGATTGCACCTTGTTTCAGAGATGAAGATGCTAGAGCTGACCGTTCTCCTGGTGAATTTTACCAGTTAGACTTTGAAATGAGTTTTGCCACACAGGAAGATGTTTTCCGTGTCGGCGAGGAAGTCCTGACTGCTACCTTTGAAAAATTTGCTCCGGAAGGTGCAGGCGTAACAGCTGCCCCATACCCTGTTATCAGCTACAAGCAGGCTATGCTTGAGTTCGGTTCAGATAAACCGGATTTAAGAAATCCTTTAAGAATCATCGATTTAACCGATTTCTTCCAGAGATGTACCTTCAAGCCTTTCCACGGAAAAACAGTCCGTGCCATCAAGGTTCATGCTGATATGTCCAAAGGATTCCATGAGAAGTTATTAAAATTTGCTACTTCCATCGGTATGGGCGGACTCGGCTATCTGGAAGTCCTCGAAGACAAATCCTACAAAGGACCGATCGATAAATTTATTCCGGAAGATATGAAGGGTGAAATCGCAGAACTTGCCGGACTTGAAGTCGGAGATACCATCTTCTTTATCGCCGATAAGGAAATGCGTGCCGCAAACTTTGCCGGACAGCTCAGAAACGAACTGGGTGCAAGACTCGACTTAATCGAAAAGAATGCATACCGTTTCTGCTTTGTCAATGATTTCCCAATGTACGAATATGACGAAGAAGAAAAGAAGATTATCTTCACCCACAATCCATTCTCCATGCCTCAGGGCGGTCTGGAAGCATTAAATACCAAAGAACCGACAGAAATTCTCGCTTACCAGTACGACATTGTATGCAATGGTGTGGAATTATCCTCCGGTGCTGTAAGAAATCATGATATGCAGATTATGATTAAAGCATTTGAAATTGCAGGTTACACAGAAGAAGACTTAAAGAACAAATTCGGTGCATTATACAATGCATTCCAGTTTGGTGCTCCTCCTCATGCAGGTATGGCTCCTGGTGTAGACCGTATGATTATGCTTCTCAGAAATGAAGAAAATATCCGTGAAGTCATTCCATTCCCAATGAACGGAAATGCACAGGATCTGATGTGCGGTGCTCCAAACGAAGTATCTGAACAGCAGTTAAGAGAAGTTCATATCAAAGTAAGACAGTAATCCATTCTATATTGTAAAGAAAAGCTGCTGCCCGACAGGTATTATCCGTCAGGCAGCAGCTTTTCTATTTTTCTGCTTTAAGTTCTTCTATTTTTTCTTTTATACAGAAAACGGATTATTTTACTTCTTATCCAACAGACCACCGCCCGCAGATAAAAAAAATCGCACCACAGATGTACATAAATCCTGTATTTCTTATCCGTAACCGGGATATATACACCATCCCTTGTAACGCCCTCCAGTACACCAAGAATATGCCTGTCCGTAATTCCATATTCCCGCTTCCACCGGTTATCCCCGCAAATCACATAATCGTTTTTACGAACCTTTAAAATCCGGTGCAGAACATACTGACCGCTGTCTCTCTTATACAATGGCACATCATATTTTCTGCATCTTCCATTTACCCTGCGGATATGAATCAAATCCCGGTTTTCACGAAGTAACGGCATCATGCTGTCCCCGCGGTTGGTATATATGAGAATCCCGTTCCGCTCCAGTTCTTCCTCAAATGTACTGGTATTTGTCACAATATCATCCTGCCTTTCCGTAATTATTCCATGGTAATATCAAAAGAGTACAGAATATCTTCCTCTGCCGTTACCCTGCAATTTTCTCTTACCTGTGAGCCCCAGCTGTCATCCCCTCCGACGCCCATATGTTTTGCAAGAATTTTTACATAAGTATAATTTTCTGCCGGCAAATCTCCAGTATGCATGGCATTTTCCAGTTCGCTTTCCCTGTAATGCAATGCCGTAAACTGGAATGGTCTGCCCTGCACATCTGCCGAAAAGCGAATCTTTCCTTCTCCGTCACTTAATTCCAGCCATCTTGTCTCCGTTCTGTTTCCACAGCTCTGCGGTTTGAGATACGGAGAATAGTTTTCTGTCACTGTCGAAGCAAAGATTCCTATTTTTCCCCCGTTATTACGGTCCACATAGTTTTCATCCGGTCCGATTCCATAGTATGCAAACTGTTCAAATTCCCTCTTTAATGGAAATTCCATACCAAACAATGGCAGTTCCGGAAGTCCTTTTGCACCATGGTAATGCAGGCTGATATTCACCTTTCCATCTGCAGTTACTGTGTATACAATCTCTGTCTGAATCCCTTTCCGTCCATTTCCTTTGTTTTCTTTTCCAGCTAATTTTGACGGCTTTTCTCTCTTATCTGCCACAATTAACACACTGTCTTCACTGATTGGAAGCTCATAAGTGTAACGGACTACTACTTTTGTATCGGTCTCCTCTACTTTAAAATCAATGCATCTCTGCCATCTTTCCACAAATTCCCAGATACCACTGTCATACATATACTGGCATCCCCTGTCATTATCCGTGGATGCCCGGTAAAATACGAGGTTCGGTTTGCGGTCAAGGATTTCTTTTCCTTTGTAACGAAGTGAAATCAAGCCTCCATTGTTTCTGGATAAATCAATGTCAAAATATTTTCCGTGAATACCGATATTCTGATTTCCACGCACAACCTGTACATTCTTTTGTGCAAAACTGCCGGTTTCTTTTTTCTTTGTATCTTCCACAAATACCGATTCACTTCTTCCTGTCATCAGTTCGTATCCGGCTTCTGCCCATAAAGTATCTTCTTTCAGACAATATGCAGCCTGCACAATATATTCTCCCGGCTGTTCCATTTCTTTCTCAAAATCAAGTTCAAAATATGCTTCACCCTGTGCTTCTGCCAATCCGTCCAGAACCCGCCTGGCAACACATTCTCCATTCCAGAGTAATTCCACATTCAAAATCAAATCCGCAGTACTTTCAAATAACCGTTTGTTGATTACTTTCACACCTTTTACATCCGGGAAAAGCTTTACCTGCTGGTAGACAAATTTCACTTCCGCAGCTTTCGCAGATACTGTTCTATCTGCGAACACAATACCATCCCCGCAGAAATTTCCATCATCCGGAACTTCATCAAAATCTCCTCCGTAGCACAGTCTCTCACTGCCATCTTTTTCCGTCCGGTAAAGTGCCTGATCCATATAATCCCAGATAAAGGAACCCTGATACATTGGATACTTGTCCAGCAGATCGGTGTAATCCTTGATTCCGCCGCAGGAATTTCCCATTGCATGCATATATTCACAGTTAATAAACGGCTTCCCCGGCTGGTTCTGCAGATATTCCTCCACATCCCACGGTCTTCCATACATCCAGCTCTCTACATCACTGGTATCCGGATATCTTCTGTCTTGTGTAATGCCCTCATAATGAACCAGTCTGGAATTATCCAGTTTCCGCATAAATTCTGACATTTTGAAAATATTGCTTCCGCCAAAGCTTTCATTTCCACAGGACCATAAAAGAATCGCCGGATGATTCTTATCCCTCTGTACCATGGAATTTACCCTGTCCAGCACATTTTCCTGCCACTCCGGTTTATCCCCAGGTATGCAGGTTTCCACCGGATCTTTGTCAAACAGTGTCCAGGTACCATGCGTCTCCATATTGGTCTCCCCAATCATATAAATACCATACTCATCACAGAGTTCATACCATCTGCTCTGATCCGGATAATGACAGGTTCTCACCGCATTGATATTGTGCTGTTTCATAAACTTAATATCCCACAGCATATCTTCTTCCGTGACACATCTTCCTCTGTGACAGTCAAATTCATGACGGTTTACTCCGTTAAATTCAATTCTCATACCATTCAAAAGCATGATTTTATCTTTCATTTCAAACCGTCTCATACCGATTTGCTGTACAATTTTCTCTATCTCTTCCTCTTTGCCAATCACGATGGTCATCGTGTACAGATATGGATTCTCTGCACTCCAAAGATGCACATCTTTTAATTCATATGATTTTGCAAAAAGTGCCTCCAAATCCCCGCTCTCACACAGAATCTCCTTCCCGTCCATGTCCTGAAGCATCAGTTTTCCAACTGCCTTTTCTTCTTTTCCATGCCATGCAATTTTTGCATCCACTTTCAGGCTGCAGTCTCTGTAATCATCCGAAATATTGGTATGTACAAAAATATCACGGATATGAACCTTCGGTACGGCATATACAAAAACATCACGGAAAATTCCCGAAAATCGGAAGAAATCCTGATCTTCCAGCCATGATGCGGAACTTCTCTGATATACTTCCACACCAATTCGGTTCTTTCCTTCATGAATAAACTCTGTAATATCAAACTCCGACGGTGTAAAGCTATCCTCTCCATATCCCACAAATCTGTCATTCACATACAGATAAAATGCGGTTTCTACTCCCTGAAAAGATATATACTGTCTCTCACCGGACATAATATTTCTGCCAAACTCAATATCACGCACATAACTTCCCACCGGATTATAATCCATCGGAACTGCCGGTGCCTCCGCTTTCTGCTGTCCATCCCACGGATACATGACATTGACATACTGCGGACTGCCGTATCCCTGCAGCTGGATATGTCCCGGTACCTGAATATTGTCCAGTCCCTCAATATCAAAATCACTGCGATAAAAATCTTTTTCCCTTTCTGCCGGGCATTTGGCATAGGAAAACTTCCATGTTCCATTTAATGACTGTCTTGACTCCTGTCCATACAAAGTAAATCTGTGGTCAGAATGTGCCTCCTCTCTGTTTACCTGAAAAACCTCCGGATTGCATAACCATTCTGTCTTTGCTTCCTCAATACGCATATCTTCCTCCATTCCCAAAATGTTCAGTGGACATTTTTTGTAGTTTTTATCTTTTAACCCTGAATATCATTTTATCTGAATTAGATTTACATTGCAATGATATTTTTTGTTTAGAAGTTGATATTTTCTGTTTCCGGAACAGACGGTAAAGCCTGGTATAACACTTAATCATATGCACTAAATGCACTTTTCCCGCTTTAAATATTCCAGAAATGCATTGCATCCCAGCATCACATCCTGATAGGTTTCCTCAAAATGTCCGGAATACCACGGGTCAGCAATATCTCTTCCCATACCTGCAAACTGCAGCAGTTTATATATCTTACCTTCCGGGGCACCACCCGCAATACGGTTCATGTTTCTTATATTTGCCGTATCCATTCCAATCAGGAAGTCATAGTTGTCATAATCCTTTTTTGTCATCTGAACCGCCCGGTGCGGAACTAACGGGATTCCTTTTTCCCTTAATTTACTGACCGTTCCATAATGTGGTCCATTCCCTATCTCCTCTGTACTTGTGGCAGCAGAATATATCTCAAACTCAGATTCCAGCCCCGCCTGCTTCACCAGATAGGTGAAAACACTTTCGGCCATTGTGCTGCGGCAAATATTGCCGTGGCAGATGAAAAGCACTTTTATCATATATCTAAAACCTCTCTAAACGCATGATTTTACTGTATTTTCGGCACTTACAACAATTCTGCAATATTTCTGTGATAGTGTTTTGTTCACATTTTCAGCATAATTTGGAATAACTTTGCATAACTTTTCCTTCGTTTGGACTAAATTCTGGGCTAAATTCATACCTTTTAGCCCACGACCTTTTTCATCTCTACTAAAGCATCCTCAAACTGTAAATGAGTATATGTATTAAGGGTAACTCCTATGTCTGAATGTCCCATAATATATTGTAATGTCTTTGGGTTCATACCAGACTTTGCCATATTAGAGCAAAAGGTGTGCCTGCATACATGAGGTGTGATACAAGGCATTTGCACTTTATAAATACTGTTGTACTTTTCACGGATATGTTGGAAATTCTTTGTAATTGATGGTCAATCTTAATTCTCTGCTTGTCAAATTCAATATCATTTACTGTTAATCCGACAAATTCAGAAACACGCAATCCAGTATTAAATAAGATGTAAATTCCATCATAGTATTTACAGAAATGCTTATCCTCTTTAATAAACCTCAAAAATTCTCTCTGCTGTTTTCTTGTGATAGCTT
>OGJI01000159.1_pt1 | contig 91521 bp, 79 predicted proteins | sample 1572031 | NCBI WGS metagenome assembly OGJI01 (sample SAMEA2582119, study PRJEB24529) | metagenome | biome: Human gut stool | place: China | collected 2011
AGATAAAAAAGGGAAATTATACATTTTGTCCGAAAATAACGCCGGGAACCCTATCACGAAAGGTTACACCCCAATACTGGGAATCGATGTTTGGGAACACGCCTACTACCTTGATTACCAGAATCGCCGTCCGGAACACATTGAAAAACTATGGACAATTATAGATTGGAGTACTATCGGGGCCCGTTACAAGTAGCCCAAAATATTAAAAATAAACAGTCATGACATTTTCACGAACAAACATCTATATTTGTAAGTTTAAAAAAAAGAACAAATAATGATAAACCCATTAGATATTATTCGTAAATATTACATGTTGGATTCCCTCGCCGGGCAATCCCTCCTCATACATAGTCAACTCGTTCGAGATAAGGCACAATCACTGGCTATCCGACATCCCGAAATGGATCTGGATATACCCTTCATTCAAGAGGCTGCCATGCTCCACGACATAGGGATTTTTCTCACGAAGGCCCCAGACATCGGTTGTTTCGGAGAACATCCCTACATCTGCCACGGTTACCTAGGTGCCGATCTGCTACGCACGGAAGGTCTTCCGCACCATGCCCTTGTATGCGAACGACATACCGGGGCTGGTATATCACTCGAAATGATCAAAAAGAATCATTTACCTTTACCTCAACGGGACATGCTTCCTGTCACTCTCGAAGAAAAACTAATTGCTTTTGCCGACAAGTTCTATTCGAAGACCAATTTAACGCGGGAAAAGAAACTAGGTAAGATCCGGGCAGAAATGGCCTTTTATGGCGAAGAAACTGCCGCTCGTTTCGAAGAATGGTGTGAACTTTTTCTTTAAAATATGATCTAATTTTTACAACTTTCACCCGTATCATCACGTATTTTACTCGTAATTAAATACGTGATGCGGTTATGGAAGATTTAAACAATTGGATTATAGCGACCAATGATTTCATCTGGACCTATATACTAATAGCCCTGCTCATCTGTATCGGGGTCTACTTTACCTTCAAAAGTAAATTCGTACAATTTCGAAATATCCGGGAAATGTTCCGTCTACTTGGCGACGGGATTATAAGCGAGAACCCCAAAAATTCAGTTTCTTCTTTTCAAGCATTTTGTATCGCAACCGCTTCACGGGTAGGCACGGGTAACTTGGCAGGAGTAGCCACAGCCCTAGCCTTAGGAGGACCGGGAGCTATATTCTGGATGTGGCTCATCGCCCTCATTGGTTCCGCCTCAGCCTTCATCGAATCCACGCTAGCTCAAATATATAAAGAAAAAGGAGAACGTTCATTCATCGGGGGACCTGCTTTTTACATGGAAAAAGGGCTAAAAAAACGTTGGTTAGGGATTCTTTTCGCAGTCATCATTACCATCACCTTCGGCCTTGTATTCAACTCGGTACAGGCAAACACCATTACCTTGGCATTTCATGAAGTCTTCGGGACAAGCCGTGTCTGGCTGGGAATCATTTTAACCTTGTTCACCCTACTAGTCATATTCGGTGGAATACACCGGATTGCCGTCATATCCGGGATCATAGTCCCCCTTATGGCTATCGCATACATTCTGCTTGCCGCTTTCATCTTATTCACGCACCTTGGAACATTACCCCATGTCATTGGTTCTATTTTCACGAATGCATTAGGATTTGAACAATTCGCAGGCGGGGGATTAGGAGCTATCGTCATGCAAGGTGTCCGGCGAGGACTTTTTTCAAATGAAGCAGGTATGGGATCTGCCCCGAATGCGGCAGCAACAGCAGCCGTCTCCCACCCGGTAAAACAAGGATTAATCCAAGCCCTTAGTGTTTTCACCGACACGTTAATCATTTGCAGCTGTACGGCATTCATCATCCTGCTTTCGGATGTTCCGCTAGACGGCACGGTGAAAGGAATTCAACTAACACAAATGGCCCTATCCCATCAAATCGGAAGCGTGGGAGGACAATTCATTGCCATATGTATACTCCTGTTTGCTTTCAGTTCCATCGTGGGTAACTATTCATATTGCGAAACAAACTTATTTTTCATCTCCAAGAATAAAACCTATTTACAACTTTACCGGATTATCGTGGGAGGCATGGTCATGTTCGGATCTATTGCCGCCTTAGATCTTGTATGGAATATTGCTGATTTATTCATGGCAATCATGGCCATAACGAACTTGATTGCAATCGTGTTATTAGGCAAAATAGCATTAAAAGCATTACAAGACTACAATCGTCAACGTCGTATCAGTAAGAAAAATATCATATTCAAATCCTCATCCATCTCGGAGTTAAAAGATTCCACGAGTGAATGGGAATAAAATGATTTTTTTTTTAACTTTGCAACAAACAGAAGGGATTGACATGATGATAGATCTATGTGTAATTTTCTCCTGTCGCTGCACTTAAAACAGGAAAAAGACAGCATTAAAAATAAATAGTAGAGATATAAAAGATGAGATTTGACGAGCTGGAACTAGAGGATTCATTGTTGCAAGGATTAGATGCCATGAATTTTCAGGAAACAACCCCTATACAAGAATTAACAATCCCTGTTATCTTAGAGGGAAAAGATTTAATCGCCTGTGCACAAACAGGCACTGGAAAAACGGCTGCTTACACCCTTCCGATTTTAAATAGACTAATCAAAGAAGAGAACCGAACAGATACGGTAAAAGCTGTGATTATGGCTCCCACCCGGGAATTAGCCCAACAAATAGACGTACAATTCGAGGGATTTTCTTATTTCCTCCCCGTTTCAACGGTTGTCGTCTACGGAGGGGGGGATGGAAGTTTATGGGATCAACAGAAGAAAGCGTTACGCTTAGGTGCGGATGTTGCCATCGCAACACCGGGACGACTGATCGCACATCTACAACACAGTGATGTAGACCTTTCACAAGTAAAATACTTTATCCTAGACGAGGCCGACCGGATGCTGGACATGGGATTTTTTGATGACATCATGCAAATCGTGAACAAACTGCCCAAAGACCGACAAACCATACTCTTCTCGGCCACAATGCCACCGAAGATACGGCAGTTAGCCCAAAACGTACTTCGTGACCCGGTAGAAATTAACGTGGCGGTATCCAAACCCAACGAAGCCATCATGCAAGCCGCCTACATTTGCCACGAAAATCAAAAAATGGGTATTATCGAAGAACTTTTCAGCAAACCGGTCTTACACAAAACGCTAATCTTTGCCTCTTCCAAACAAAAAGTAAAAGACCTCGCCTTCACCTTAAAACGTAAAAAATTTAATGTAGCAGCCATGCACTCTGACTTAGAGCAATCAGAGCGGGAATCTGTTATGATGGATTTTAAAAATAATAAAATAGATATACTTGTCGCCACTGATATCGTGTCCCGTGGTATAGATATTGATGAGATCGGATTGGTAATCAACTTTGACGTTCCTCATGATCCGGAAGATTATATTCATCGTATCGGACGAACTGCGAGAGCCAGTGCGGAAGGTGTTGCTTTAACTTTTGTCTCTGGAGCTGAACAAGGGAAGTTCTATCGCATAGAACAGTTTATCGAAGAAACGATTTATAAAATACCACTTCCTACTCACTTGGGAGCAGCACCAGAATACAATCCGAAAGCTTTCGAACACGGCTCATCAAAAGGCAGAGGACGAAAACCTAATGGCCGTTCTTTCGTAAAAAAGAAAAATCACGTTAAGAGAGAAGGAGGCTCAAACTAAAATAAATAACCTAATTAAAACGAAACATTTATGATTCTAAACGCTGGAAATATATTACTTATTGGATCTATCCTATTATTTGTCAGTATCGTTGTCGGAAAAGCTGGATTTCGCTTTGGAGTTCCCGCCTTACTTCTCTTTCTGGGAGTAGGAATGCTTTTTGGAACTGACGGTCTTGGAATAGAATTCAATAACCCACAAACCGCACAATTTATAGGAGTTATTGCATTAAGTATTATATTATTTTCCGGTGGTATGGATACAAGTGCAGCAGAAATCAAACCTGTTTTAGGCCAGGGAATTGTTCTCGCCACGGTCGGAGTCATGCTTACCGCTTTACTCACGGGATATTTTATTTACTACATCACAAATCTAGGGAACAGTTTTATCACCCTGAATTTCACGGAATCATTGTTACTCGCCTCCGTCATGTCGTCTACCGATTCTGCTTCCGTGTTCTCGATTCTCCGTTCCAAACGACAAGGGCTAAAAGAAAACCTACGCCCCATGTTAGAGCTGGAAAGTGGTAGTAATGACCCGATGGCCTATATGTTAACAATATTGCTTATTGGGATTATTCAATCAGGAGAAAGTAGCTTAAGTAACACGATACTGCAATTCATCATGCAGATGAGTATCGGTGCCGTATCCGGTTACCTGTTAGGAAGATTGGCCGTGTACTGTATCAATAAGCTAAACATCAACCAATCACTATATCCCGTTCTTTTACTAGCCTTCGTGTTCTTCATTTTCTCGTTTACTGATCTAGTAAAAGGTAACGGTTACTTAGCTGTTTATTTAGCCGGATTAGTAGTTGGAAATCATAAAGTAGTACACAAAAAAAGTCTTACCACCTTCTTTGATGGTATTACTTGGCTATTCCAGATTGTAATGTTCCTCACATTAGGACTTTTAGTAAACCCGGCAGAATTACTCCCGGTTGCAGTATTAAGTATTCTTATTGGAATATTCATGATCATACTGGCACGCCCGATAAGTGTATTTTTATGCCTTCTTCCATTCCGAAAGATGACAACTAAAGCACGGGCATACGTCTCATGGGTGGGTTTACGAGGAGCTGTTCCTATCATTTTTGCCACCTACCCCCTAATCGCAAATATTCAGCATGCATCATTAATATTTAACGTGGTGTTCTTCATTACCATTCTTTCTTTGGTTATACAGGGAACAACAGTCAGTTTCATGGCGAAACTACTCGGTTTGTCAACCCCCGAAGAACGTAAAAACGTCTTTAACGTTGAACTACCCGAAGAAATTAAAACCGCCATGTCCGAAATTGAAGTCATCCCTTCCATGCTGGCAAAAGGCGACAAATTAATGGATTTGGTATTACCTGATAACACGTTGGTCGCCTTGATTAAAAAGAATGATTCATATTGTGTTCCCAAGGGAAAAACCAAACTACATACCGGGGATAAGTTACTCGTGATCACGGATGACGACGAAGCTCTCATGAAGACCTACGAAAGTTTAGGAATCACGGATTATTCTATTCAGAAAAATGCCTGACATGGGATTACAGTAGCAAATCAATGATAAGAAAAATTACACTTTATAGTAATTTTCTATCATATGATAAAAACTAAATATTTGTATTGACAAACAAATTGTCATATAATTGTGCAATCAAAACAGAACCACTAAAAAAATTAAATTTATGAGCATTAAAGGAACAAAAACAGAACAAAATTTATTGAAATCATTTGCAGGCGAATCACAAGCCAGAAGTCGTTATACCTTTTTCGCTAGTGTAGCCAAAAAAGAAGGATTCGAACAAATCGCAGGAGTATTCATGGAGACTGCCGAACAAGAAAAAGAACATGCTAAGAGATTTTTTAAATTCTTGGAAGGCGGAATGGTTGAAATCACCGCTTCTTATCCCGCCGGTGTAATCGGAACAACCGCAGAGAACTTGAAAGCTGCTGCAGAAGGGGAAAACGAAGAATGGTCAGATCTCTACCCGGAATTCGCTAAAGTTGCCGAAGAAGAAGGATTTACTGCCATTGCAACCGTGTTCCGTAACATCGCTAAAGTAGAAGCAGAACACGAGGCTCGTTACAGAACGCTTTTAGCTCGTGTTGAAGCCGGTAAAGTATTCGAGAGAGACGAAGTGATCCTGTGGCAATGCCGTAACTGTGGTTTCGTTTATGAAGGTAAAACTGCACCGAAAGCATGTCCTGCTTGTGCTCACCCTCAAGCATATTTCGAAGAAAAGAAAAACAATTACTAATCACACTTGTAATTGATGATAAAAACTAAAAGTTGAGGCAAACGCTTCAATTTTTAGTTTTTTTATTTTTACCCATCACGAAGAAATCACAACTCGATTTTCGTTATATTCGCGACAAAGAAACAGAAATCTATTTTTTAATTGATAAAATAAAGTCATTATGAAAAAAGTAATCAACTCACCGAAAGCACCGAAAGCTATCGGTCCCTACAGTCAAGCAATTGAAGCAAACGGAACGCTTTACATCAGTGGTCAACTTCCTATTGACGTGAATACCGGAAAATTCGTTGAAGGTGGAGTAAAAGAACAAACAGAACAATGTTTGAAAAACATCGGTTACATTCTGGAAGAAGCCGGATATACTTTTGACAACGTGGTTAAATCAACTTGTCTATTGGGAGATATGTCTTATTTCGCTGATATGAATGAAATCTACGCTAAATATTACAAGACAGATTGTCCTGCCCGTGCAGCTTTTGCGGTAAAAGCTCTTCCGATGGGTGCCATGGTGGAAATTGAAACCATCGCTGTAAAATAAAGATAAAAACGGCTGGTTCAGCCGTTTTTTCATTTTTTTTTCTTACCTTAGGGAAAAGTAGTGCATAACTTAAAATATACATTATGAGAATATTCGGTTTACTCCTTATGCTTGCCCTATTTTTCTCCTGTGCATCTCAAAAAGAGGTAGCCCAAAATAAAAAAGGGCGTTGTGCTATAAAAGATTCTACACAATACGAATTAATTGTTTTTGATTCGGGATTCGATTTTTGGTTGGCAAGTCACCAGAGCGTGGCCAGTCAGCACTCAGAAAGTTATTACCAAAGTATGAATCACCTGTATGCTATCGAATGGAACAGAAGATATGCTGCCGGCGATCCGAGAATCAACAGTTACATCGATTACAGCCTGAACAGAGATTACAGGTTTGATTTTAATTACAAACTCTACATGTATTTCAGGTTCTTTGAGGACACAAATAGGATAAAACTAATCCCAGGAAACAGAAATCCTTAATATTTTAGATTTAACGATTTTAGATTTTAAATTCTAGCCGCACAAACTACCTCTTCTTTTAATCTCTCAATCTAAAATCATAAATCATTAAATCTAAAATTACTTGCTCTTTTTATGGCCTCTGGGGTACCCAAGTCGAGACATCGCCCATCGTGCCGGAAAAGCTCGATAGGATGTTCTTTTGCCTGTGCCAGATGCTCATCGATGATAGAGAACACTCCCCGATGAATGATATGCTTTAAATACTCCGGGCTAAGAACCTGAATCCCGCAGTAATTGAACTCCGTGGCCCCGTAAAAGCCTTCATCCACAATCTTCTGCTCCCCGGTTCGTTTGTTCTCCCAACCTTTCAAAATACCGTAATTAAACTTCAAAACCCGATCTGCAACAGCCCGTTGCACGACCAGCGTGGCGTATGCCTCACGTGATTCATGCTGACGAACGAGAGCCTTCAAATCCAAATCTGTTAAAATATCCACGTTATGAATAAGCACGGGTTTCCCCGGAATAAATAATTCCCGGGCCTTCAAAACCCCTCCTCCCGTATCCAGTAACTCATCTCGTTCATCGGACAAAACAATGTCCATACCGAAATCTCCTTTCTCTTTCAGAAAGAGTTCTACCTGATCGGCAAAATGATGAATATTAATCACCAACCGTTCTACCTGCACTTCTCTCATTCTCTCGATCACCAGTTCCAACAGAGCCTTTCCTTTCAACTCCACCAAAGCTTTCGGGCGATCGTTGGTCAACGGCCGCAGCCGGGTACCTAAACCGGCTGCAAAAATCATCCCATTCATCTATATCTCAATAATATTATTTTTAATCGCATACATCACCAATGCCGCCGTGTTCCGACATCCCGTCTTACTAAGCAGATTTGCCCGGTGTTTATCTACCGTACGTTTACTTATAAACAATTCGTCTGCGATCTCCTGGTTTGACAATCCTTTACACACGTGATACAAAATTTCCAACTCCCGTTCCGAAATATCATTATCTACAGTTTCCGGTGTTTCGCTTTTGTTGTCACGCATATTATTCAAAATATTCACCAATAACTCTTCCGAGAAAAAACTCTCCCCTTCCGCCACCTTCTGAATAGCCGTTACCACCTTATCAATTCCCGAATTCTTCAACAAGAATCCCTTTGCACCCGCATCAATCATCTTGTAATAATACTGCTCATCTCCGTACATGGAAAGAACAATAATCTTCAAATTGGGTTTCATTTTCATCGCCTCGATCGTGGCATCAATACCATTCATCTCCGGCATCTCTATATCCATCAGTACGACATCACAATCAACAAACGACAAATTCTCAATAAACTCCCTCCCGTTCGAGGCCTCGTAAATATGTCGAACGAAATCCTGAGTCGAAAGCAATAACTTCAACCCCTCCCGGAACAACTTGTGGTCATCAACCAGATATATTCTCAATTTATCCATAAAACAAGATTTACTTACACTTTATAAAAGCCCTGGCAATCATTCCCCGGCCCGACTCGCTGGAAATCTTAATATCTCCATTTCCCGAATTCAACCGATACTGCATGTTGCTCAATCCCATCCCGCCATCACTTTCGGCCTGTTTCACGTCAAACCCCATGCCATTATCCTCGTATTCCAAGTATAAAACATCCCCCTGTAACTGTAAGTCAATACTAATCTTACTGGCATTAGCATGTCGCAACGTGTTATTGATCAACTCGCAAATCACCCGGTACATGATTACTTCCACGTTATATACGAAACGACGATTATCAATATTTGTTTTAAAATTTATACTAATACCTTCAGCCGGACGCAACTTTCGAATAAATGACTCCGTGGCATCCTTTAAACCAAAATTATTCAATATATGAGGACTAATATTAGCCGAAATCTCCCGCACGCTAGTGATTGCCTCATCAACTGCTTGTTTCAAATTTCCCTTGATCTTGTCGTTTACTTCCGGCGAATTTTTTTCCTCGAAACCGGAAAGTAACATTTTTATAACACTTAATAAAGGACCTAATCCATCATGCAGTTCCTTGGCAAAACGCTGGCGCTCCTGTTCCTCCGTGCGGATAACTGCCGATAGTACCCTTTTTTCCGTTTCACTCCGTATACCATCTAGCCGACGTAAAAACTGGAACACCTTTCGTATATAAAACGCCCCGATAGCAAAAGCCAACGAAATAACAAATGACAACCACACTTTCGTCTGGTACAACTCTTCCGACTCCCCTCTATGCATCGAAGGAACCAATTCTATCGCTCGATAAATCGCCATCAGAAAAAAGCCCGTTGAAATCAAAATCCAAGCGGCATTAAACTTCGTCCGCTTAAACAAACTGATCGCAAATCCCATGGCCACGATTTGCAACAACAAAGACAAGTATACAACTATTTGTGTAACCACGATATATGTATTAGTTAAAAGTTAAAAACTAAAAGATAAAAGCTATGTTCAAATATCGACATTATTTCTAGAATAATCAACCCCTAATTAATTTTATGATTTACGTTCCCCAACTTTATCTTTTAGTTTCTAGTTTTTATCTTTTAGTTTTTAGAACGGGTATCCAATCGCCACGTTAAACACGGAACGCCGGAATCCACCCCGTGAATCAAACAACACGAAACGATTTCCCTTGGGCATTGAAGGATCTTTTATCTTAATTCCCAAATCAAAACGTAATAAAAAGAAATTAGCGTTCAATCTCAACCCCGCTCCCGTGCCAATAGCTATCTGGTTAAAGAAATTGTAATTCAATTTTGCCCCGGAACGATTTTCTTTCGGGTTAATATTCCACACATTTCCGGCATCCACGAATAACGCTCCCTCCAACAACCAAATCAACTTGAAACGGTATTCAATATTTCCCGCCAATTTGAAATCCCCCACGCTATTCGGGTATTTCTCTGTAGCTAAATAAGAACCGGGACCTAATGTCCTAGCCTGCCAAGCCCGGATGTCGTTTGCCCCACCCCCGTAATACGCCTCCTCAAAAGGCAACACCTTCATGTTTCCATACGGGTAACCACACCCCACAAAAAGACGTCCCACAAGCGAATTCGCCCGGTTGATATACCAGTTATAACGATATTCAGCATCTGCTTTCACGAATTGCGCATACCTTACCCCGAAGATTTTGTAATACTTTTCATTCAATGTTCCACTCGCAGAACTTTTACTCCCGGCAATCCCATCTATAACAGAAAGGAAATTCCCCGAAGTCTCCGTGTTTACACGAAAATAACTATAATCCGCAGTTTTCACGTTCACCTGCTGATCCGTGTAAGTGGCGGAGAAAACGGCAGAAAGGATCATGTGATCCGTGTAGGCATTTTTGATATATTCATTCTTCAAACCATCGATAAAATTCTGATCTACATCCTTCATCAACACGTAATTCAGATCGACCAAATCAAAATTATACCGCCATTTCTTGTTTGCCTTCCGCCATAAATAACCGAAACGGGCATTAGCAATAGAACGAGTATAATACGGGGTGTATTCATAACTATACGAAAAAGAAATCGAAGTTTTCGGGGCATAATTCCGCCGGAAATCTTTCATCTTGAAAAACGGCATCCAAAACTGTGGGGTCACGAGTTTCAATTCGGCTCCGATTTCCGAGGTATTAAATATTTTTCCCTCTCCATTGACCTGTTCTTTCCGCAAACTTCCCCAAATACTGGCTGAAATATTCTCTCCCGCACGGAACACGTTACGATGGTTATAAGTCAAATTACCCCCCACTCCCATATTTCCGGAATTATGCGTACCCTCCAAAAACACGTTGTAGGACTGCCTCTTCACGGGTGATAACTGAATCACACAATCCAAGGCTTTCACATCGCCATCCGACTCCACCTCTTTAAAATCGATATTTACCATCTTAAAAAGATTCAGTGCCTGCAATCGCACGTAAGTATCAATCACCCTCCGGGCATCGTACAATTCCATCTGCTGCAACTGAATAGTTTCTATAATCATTTTAGGCTTTATCTTTAGCTTATCCCGGTACAGGATACTATAACCATTGTAATACAACATATTATACATGGAATCAACCTGTTCCGCCGTTAGCATCGGATCATAATCAAAATTTACACTGATATTCCGCACGAAATAACGTCTATAAGCATTACTATCCACGGCATTCTCAACCACTCGCACAAAAACTTTAGCCATATTTTCTTTCGCTACACTCGTCGTGTCAGCAAAAAATTGGATAAAATTTTTCGAGAAATTGAAATACCCTCTTTCCCGAAGCATCTTCGTGATGCGCTCCCGTTCGTCATCCAACACATCAAGATCCAACGATGCGTCTTTCTCCAAAAGAGTGTTCACCGTATCCCGCCGAAAATTAGCCATCAACCCGCTTTCCTCGGCAATCAGATTTTCCCGTCCTCTCCTGTCATCAAATTTCACTTCTTGAATTCGGGTAACAGGTCCCACTTTCACGTAATACTCCACAAGTGCTTTCTTTTTTTTGTAAAAAACAGTATCCGTTACTTGCGCATCATAAAATCCTTTATTATGAAGATACAATTCTATTTGGCTAGCACTTCGTTGTGTCATGAAAGGATCATAAATAACGGGAGCCTCCCCTATACGTCGCAACCATTGGTTAAATTTCTTTTTTTCATTCCTCCCGCTCAAATTATATAATCCTAGATGAAAACGGGCAACCCCTAGGATCCGGGTATTCGGTTTCTGTCGGATATTTCGTTTCAAATCAGACCGATTAAGCTTATAATCATCCACTTTCACCTTTACCCGATCCAACAAATACTCATCTTTCCCGATATACTTGGTCGGAGAACACGAATAAAAAATGAAGAATATAAAAAAAATAAAACTTATCTTGTACGCTACCCGCATGCTCAAAAATCTCAAAAAAATACTATGTTTGTGTTTTATTTTAACCAGCAAGCTTAAAAACGATGCTTAGCAAACACCTAACAAATGTAATTCAAAACCTTGAAAAAAAGAAATTCAGGGAAAAATATAATTTATACAAGGTCGAGGGAGATAAACTGGTACAGGAACTACTCCTCTCCGACATGAAAATAGATTCATTGATTGCCCGCCCCTCTTGGATCGAAAGCAATCAACAACACTTGAAAAAATGTAACACGATCGAGGTAAACGAGATCGAGATGGGACGCATCTCCAATTTCAAATCTCTGCCGGAAGTCATTGCACTAGCTGAAATCCCCGTCAGAACATACAACCCGGATGAGATAAAAGACTCACTATCCGTGGTCCTCAACGGTATTCAAGACCCGGGCAACATCGGCACGATACTCCGGGTCTGCGATTGGTTCGGCATCCGAAATATATTTTGTGACCACGATTGTGCAAACATTTTTAACCCGAAATCCGTTCAAGCAAGCATGGGTGCAATATTCCGGGTGAACGTTTTTTACTTGGATCTTGTCGATTTCATCCCCCAGTTCACGAACTCGGATTTTCCCTGTTACGGGACATTTTTGGAAGGAGAAAATATCTACCGGATGAATCTCCAAACCAAGGGATTTATCGTCATGGGAAATGAGGGAAACGGAATTACCGCGGGAATCGAACAACTGGTGGACCACAAAATAACAATTCCCAGTTTTGCACACAGTCTTTATTCGACCGAATCCTTGAACGTGGGAGTTGCTACCGGCATCATCCTTTCGGAATTCAAACGAATAGAATATAATAAATAGATAAATCAATTATTTAAAACAAAAAAGGACAGTATGAAAAAATTAGTAATTTTAGCTCTCTTCAGCCTCATCGGTTTAACCACCATGGCTCAATCCTTACCTATAAATATCGGTATTCACGGTGGTTGGAATGATGCAAAAATCAAAGCAAAAGAATATAAAGTAGATTCGCATGGAGGATACATGATAGGTGCCTTCGCAAGAATCAATCTTGGGAGTATTTACCTAGAACCAGCCTTGAACTTTGCACACAAAGAAAGTAAAATCAATGACGAAATCGGTTCTATTGGAAAATTCAAATACAACTCCATCGACATCCCTGTTATGGTGGGATATAACATTCTCAAACTCCCCATATTCAAATTACGCGGATTCGCTGGTCCCGTTGCATCTTTCGTGACGAAAGATTTAAAAAGCGATTTCAACACGGACAAAATGATGTGGAACGGGAAAATCGGAGCCGGAGTCGATGTATGGAAAGTAACTTTCGATATTGACTACGAATTCGGATTAAAGAAATTCGGAGATGGGGTGAAAGCTCCAAAATCATGGAACTTAACCTTGGGATTCAAGATTATCTAATCCCACCCTATTTCTAGTGTAGTTTCCTAAAATCGGTTTACTCGATTTTAGGAAACTACAGAAAAAAATTACCAAATACTTGCATTATTCATTTATTCTGTTTTTCTTTGTCCCAATCAATTCAATCTGCGAGGATTGTTTGAATTATAAAGAGGAGTCGAGAGAACGGGCTCATGGAAACTCCGACAACCTGCAAGGCCACTTGCAAGGTGCCAAAACCCGACCTGAGAACCAGGAGTTATAATTTAAGCTGAAAGAAAATGAAAACAGAAACAACAAAACAAAACAGCATTTATTGCACTACAAATTGTAGCATTCTTTTCATTCATTCTATCGCCATGTCTATGCGTATGCGCTGCATGCGCTAATATTTTTTATACCCCGGACTTTTTATTTTAGATTTTTTTAATTTCAGATTTTTGATTGGGAAATTACACGGTAATTTTCAGAATTTCATGAATCGGTTTCAAGGATAAACCGTGTGAAAACGTGTCATTGCATACCATCAAATCATCCCTAGAAATCAATTAGTTGCAAGGCAGCTAACAGATAAAAAATCACCAACAAAAATTTATCCATTAAAAAATTGTACAAGATCATGGCTAAAACATACGCGGAAATAAACGATAAAATCAAGAAAGGTACGGCTGTCGTGTTGACTGCCGAAGAGGTTGCAGAACTGGCAAAAACGCTCTCCCCGAAAGAGATCGCAGAGAAAGTGGATGTCGTGACCACGGCCACTTTCGGGGCAATGTGTTCCTCCGGGGCATTTTTAAACTTCGGACACGCTAATCCCCCGATTCGCATGGAAAAAATCGAATTGAACGGCATTCGTGTCAGTGGCGGATTGGCTGCCGTGGACACTTACGTGGGAGCAACTGATTGCAATCCGGAAAACCCCAGTTACGGGGGAGCCCACATCATAGAAGATCTGATTGCAGGTAAAGAAATCACGCTGGAGGCCTGGGGAAAAGGTACGGATTGTTATCCCCGGAAACATATCAAAACAGTGATCACCAAAGACACGATCAACGAGGCTATCCTGTACAACCCCAGAAATGCCTACCAGAATTATAACGTGGCTACTAACTCCACGGATAAAATTAAATACACGTACATGGGAACCTTGTTGCCCAAATTGCGGAACGCCTCTTACAGCACGGCCGGAGAATTATCTCCCCTGTTGAATGACCCGGAATGTCGCACGATCGGTTTGGGAACTCGTATTTTCCTCTGCGGGACAGAAGGATACGTCACTTGGAACGGAACACAATTCCACTCCACGAAAGAAACGAACGAACACGGTATTCCCACCAGCAATGCCCGCACGATTGCCGTGATCGGAGACTTAAAAAATATGAGTACGGAATTTTTAAGAGGAGTTTATTACGAAAAATATGGGGTAAGCATGTTTGTCGGTATCGGCATCCCCATCCCGATTCTGGATGAAGACCTTGCCCGCAGAGTGTCTATCCGAAATGAACAAATAGAAACCACGGTTGTCGATTACGGAGACGGGAATAAGATTTTAGGTAAAACAAATTACGCCGCCCTGCAAAGTGGAGAGATCGAGGTCAATGGCCATAAAATCAAAACGGCTCCTGTTGCCAGCTTGTCAAAAGCCCGGCAAATTGCCGAGATTTTAAAGTCATGGATTCAGAAAGGAGACTTCCTGCTCACGGAACCCGTTCGCCCCATGCCAACAGGCACTTCTCTAAAAGGACTCCAAGAAATTGAAAATGGAGAATTGAAAAAAGATTAAGTGCTTGCCGATTCAACGATTACGTGATTTTATAATCATCTAATCGGAAAGCACAGAATCAAATAATTAGTAAAATCTAAAATTAATAGCGGCTATGACTAAAAAAGTAATATTAACCTTCCCGGTTGACGCAACAGACAGACCCTTGACATACGACTTAATTCGTATCTATGATGTAAAAGTAAATATCCTAAAGGCGGAGATACAACCCGGAAAAACCGGATCACTCTTGATCGAAATGGACGCGGATCCCTTGAGAATAGAACAGGCTATCGCCTTTCTGAATGATAACGGGGTAACCGTAAGTCCGGTATCCAGCAAAATATCTTACGATGACTCCCGATGTATTAATTGTGGAAACTGTGCTTCGGCCTGTTTCTCCCACGCCTTGACTATCGAGGCTCCCGATTGGAAACTACAATTCAATCCCGAAAAATGTATCGCCTGCAAACTATGCTTGAAAGCTTGCCCGTTGAAACTTTTCAAGATTGAATTCAGCAATCCGGAAAGCTGCTAGACAAATGCACAGATCTTATAAACCTTACAAACTATCAGTACAGTTATGATCGAGTACAAAAATCGCACATATCGGGAGCATTTGCAGAAAGAACGCTGGCATTCTTTCACGGGCGTCTACAAAGAGACAGACTTGTGGATCGGAATAGATCAGGAATCTTTCCAAGAAAGCATTCTCGCATTCACGGAATCCCGAATCCGGACATTACGAGAAAGCATGGATGCTTACTTACAAAATGATCCCGATTACGCCACGTCACTCGTTCCCTACGAGGCACGACCGGAAGCCCCGACAATTTTTCAAAAGATGTCGGAGATGTCCAAAAAATCCGGAATCGGCCCAATGAGTGGGGTTGCCGGAGCTGTTGCCAGTCGAATTGGTCAAGAGATCAAAGAAAAATATGGAGTACGGGAAATTATCGTGGAAAATGGTGGAGATATCTATGCGGACATACAAGAAAACATTGATATTTCCGTATTTGCCGGAACATCTCCCCTGTCGGAAAAAGTGGGGTTCACCATCCGGGCTGACCAAGCCCCCCTGGGAATTTGTACTTCATCCGGAACAGTGGGGCCCTCTTTAAGCTTCGGGAAAGCAGATGCCGTCATGATTATTTGTAAAGATTGTACTTTAGCCGACACGTACGCTACAGCCTTTGCCAACGAGATCAAAACAACAGATGACGTTGCCCCCTGTGTCGAAAAAATCGGGAAAACGCAAGAAATACTTGCCGCCATCTGCATCAAAGACGACAAAATCGGGATACACGGCATTTTCGATTTAAAACTCTTTCATTCTAAACTTTAAATTCTAAATTATTAAAATGAACTTACAAGATCGCATATATATACTGGATGGTGCCACCGGGACAGCTTTACAACAATTCGGATTGACTGAAGCCGATTTTCGGGGAGAAGAATTCGCACACCATCCGATTCCCCTCAAAGGGAATAATGACGTGCTAAACATTACCCGCCCGGACGTGATTCGTCAAGTACATCAAAACTACATTGACGCAGGAGCCGACATAATAGAAACCAACACCTTCAACGCAAATGCAATCTCGCAAACCGAATACGGGTGCGTGGAATGGGTTTCACGTCTCAATTTAGAAGGAGCCCGTTTGGCAAAAGAAACGGCGTCCGCTTGCAAAGAACGCAAAATCTACGTGGCAGGAAGTATCGGACCAACCGATAAATCCTTAACCCTCGCCCCCGATCCTGACCAACCGACTTATAGAATCGTGAATTTCGATACACTGGCCAATGCTTATGCCAGTCAAGCGGCGGCATTAATAGAAGGCGGCGTGGACCTCTTGTTGGTGGAAACTATCTATGACGGGCTGAATGCGAAAGCCGCTCTCTATGCCATAGCCAAAGTACAGGAAGAAAAAGGTACAAATCTTCCCGTGATGCTTTCCGCCACGGTAAACGACAAAAGTGGACGCACTCTGACCGGACAATCACTGGAAGCCCTGTTCACGAGCCTCGCCCACTACCCGATTCTCAGCTTTGGTTTGAACTGTTCATTCGGGGCGAAGGAATTACACCACTTCTTGCGGGAACTGGCTCCACGTATCCCGTGTCACATCAGTATATACCCGAACGCGGGACTACCGAATGAAATGGGAGAATACGACGAATCGCCGGAATTTACCGCTCTTTGTCTCCAAAACATGGCAAAAGAGGGATTGATCAATATAGCCGGGGGATGTTGCGGAACGACACCGGAACACATCCGGGCAATCGCAAACGCTTTGAAAAACATTCCCCCGAGAAAAGTCCCGACACCCACTCACCAACTGAAAGTGAGTGGACTAGATACCATCGTGGTAGATAAAGAATTAAACAATTTTATCAACATCGGCGAACGTACAAACGTGGCAGGCTCCGCGAAATTTGCCCGTCTTATCCGGGAAAAGAATTACACGGAAGCCGCCACGATCGCCCGAAAACAAATCCAAGCGGGAGCATCCATCATTGACATCAACATGGATGACGCCATGCTGGACGGCACGGTTGAAATGGAACGTTTCGTGCGTATCATCAGCAACGAACCGGATATTGCCAAAGCGGCTTTCATGATAGATTCTTCCAAGTGGGAAACCATCCTTGCCGGATTAAAAAACACGCAAGGAAAATGTATCGTGAACTCGATCAGCCTGAAAGAAGGAGAACACGACTTCCTTTACAAAGCCAAAGAAATTCAACGCTTGGGAGCAGCCGTGGTAGTAATGGCATTCGATGAAGAAGGCCAGGCAACCACTTTCCAACGCAAAATAGACATTTGCCAGAGAGCCTATGACTTGTTAACCACACAAGCCGGCTTCACTCCCGAAAACATCATATTCGACGTGAATATTCTAGCCATCGGAACCGGGATCGAGGAACACAACAACTATGCCGTGGACTATATTGAAGCGGTACGTTGGATAAAACAGAACTTGAAAGGATGCCGTACATCCGGCGGTGTTTCCAACTTGTCATTCTCGTTCCGGGGAAATAACACGGTACGAGAAGCCATGCACTCCGTCTTCTTGTACCATGCTATCCGCGCGGGACTAGACATGGCTATCGTGAATCCCGCCATGTTACAGGTATATGACGAAATCGAACCGGTATTACTGAAAGCCGTGGAAGATGTCGTACTAAACCGTACACCTGAAGCAACGGAAACTTTGATCTCCCTTGCTGAAAAATACAAGGAAACAAAAGGTGAAGTAAAAACTACACACCAGGAAGAATGGCGGCTTCGTTCCCTAGAAGAACGTCTCGGACACGCTTTGATCAAGGGGATCACGGATTACCTGACAGACGATCTACAAGAAGCACTCACGCAATACTCCAGCCCGGTAGAAATCATCGAAGGACCTTTAATGAAAGGCATGGAACGGGTAGGACAATTTTTCGGGGAAGGAAAAATGTTCTTGCCGCAGGTCGTGAAATCTGCCAAAGTCATGAAAGAAGCCGTACAAATCCTACAACCGGAAATCGAACGTCACAACGCATCCGGCCAAAATGTAACCCGTCGGCCCCGTGTCGTGATTGCCACGGTAAAAGGAGACGTACACGACATCGGTAAAAACATCGTGAACATTGTTCTGACTTGCAATAACCTAGAGGTCATCGATCTTGGTGTCATGGTTGATAATCAAAGTATTGTCAAGGCTACCAAAGAATATGAGGCAGATATTATCGGAGTGAGTGGTTTGATCACACCCTCTTTGGGGGAAATGGAAAACCTGTGTGAACTGTTGCAAAAAGAACAATTACAAGTTCCCCTAATTGTTGGTGGGGCTACTACCTCAACTGTACATACGGCAGTTAAACTAGCACCCAAATATAATTATTGCGTCGTGTCAGGCGGGGACGCTTCCCGAACAGTGGGAATCATCAAGCGTTTACTGAATGACCGGGAGAATTACATCCGTGAAATAAAAACAGAACAAGAAAACATTCGAACTTTATACTATCAACATCAACAAAAACAAATATCACTCGAAGAGGCTCGCCGGAGAGCCCCGCGATACGATTGGAATCACGTGGAACCCACTACTTTCGGGGAACATAATTTACTGGTGAAACGCCTGAACCTCGAAGACTTGGTGGAAAGAATTGACTGGACACCATTTTTCCATTTCTGGGGATTCAAAGGCAAATACCCGGAAATCATTTACACGAACGATGAAGCAGACCGCACTTACCAGGCAGCACTGGATATGCTAGGTAAAGTAATCGCCGGAAATGAATTTGATGTTTCCATCATTGTCCGCTTCTTTGATGCCTATTCGGAAAATGAAGACATCGTTCTGGATGGTCAGTATCGATTCACGATGCCCCGGCAGCGAGCGGACTTGGAAGAGTGTCTTTCACTGGCAGATTTTGTCATCCCGAAAGAAAAAGGAATTGGTAGCGTGGGATTATTCTGTTTGAAAGTACAGGATGATCACCAATGCAACGATTGCCGTGACTTTGAACATCTGCTACGGGAAAGTCTTTGTGCCCGCTTGGCAGAAGCTTGCGCGGAATGGATGCAGGAACAAGTTAACGAAGGAACTCACGTGATCCGTCCCGCTTTCGGTTACCCGACTTGTCCGGATCACGCGATGAAGAAATTAGCCTTCGACATCCTGGATGCTCCTGCCCAGATCGGGGTTCGCCTCACGGAAGGATATTCCATTTACCCCTCGACAAGCCTGTGCGGGATGCTGATTTCTCACCCCGAAGCGAAATATTTCAGCGTATAACATTGAAATAAGATAAAAGTTTATTTTAAAACCGATTAGTCCCCCCTCCCCTATGCAACGGAGGAGCCAGAGGGGGGAGTCTGTAAACATACGACTGATTAAAATCGCAAAATAAACAGAGTTCGTACAGCTGAAATCTAAAATTTAAAATTTAAAATCCAAAATTATGAAAGTCATCGACATACTCAACAATACAGACAAGGCGGTATTCTCTTTCGAGCTGGTACCGCCACTAAAAGGCGGAGACATCAATAAAATATACGAGGCCATCGAACCCTTGATTGCCCTTGCTCCCCCATTCATCAACATCACCTTTCACCGAGATGAAGTGGTATATCGTGAATACCCGGACGGAACGATTAAAAAAGTTACCGTGACGAAACGTCCCGGTTCCGTGGCACTGGCCGCCGCCATCATGAGGCGATACAACGTGGACATGGTTCCTCACATCGTGTGCGGAGGGGCTACCCGCCACAAAATCGAGAACGAACTTATCGACTTGAATTTCCTTGACATTGAAAATGTGATGGCCCTCCGGGGTGACCCCATACCGGGAGAACGTTTTTTCACTCCCGAAGAAGGCGGACACCAATATAGTTGTGAACTGGTAGAACAAATCACTCGTATGAACCACGGTCAATACTTGGATGACACGTTGACAGAGGCCGTTCCCACAAACTTCTGCATCGGGGTTGCCGGGTACCCGGAAAAACATTACGAGGCCCCCAACCAAGCTTGTGACATCGAGAACCTGAAAAAGAAAGTCGACGCAGGTGCGAATTATATCGTTACCCAGATGTTTTTCGATAACTCCAAATTTTTCCAGTTTGTCGATAAATGCCGGGCGCAAGGAATTAACGTACCTATCGTACCGGGACTAAAACCCATATCAACATTCAAACATCTGGAAATGCTCCCGCGTACATTCAGTATAGACATCCCACACGAACTGGTCAAAGAGATTCGCTCATGCAAAAATAACAAAGAAATCAACCAAGTCGGTATTGAATGGTGCGTGGCACAGAGTAAAGAACTCATCGCATACGGGGTTCCCGCTGTTCATTACTACACGATGGGAAAATCGGAAAATATTCAAGAAATTGTAAAACAAGTTTTCTAAGCTATGCAACAAGAAACTAAACCAAACTTTTGGGCACTACTCCCCTTGATCGTATTTTTAAGCATCTACCTGATCGCCTCTATTATCATGGGGGATTTTTACAAAATGCCGATCACGGTAGCATTTCTCGTCTCTTCAGTTGTGGCCGTGGCCATTTCTTCCGGAGGAAAACTCCACAAACGGATAGACCTATTTTGTAAAGGAGCCGCCAACAGCAATATCATGCTCATGATATGGATTTTTATTCTTGCCGGGGCATTTGCTCAAACAGCAAAAGCCGTGGGTGCAGTTGATGCTACCGTTAACCTGGCCCTATCCGTACTTCCGGATAGTCTCCTACTGGCGGGGATGTTCATTGCCGCTTGCTTTATTTCACTTTCCATGGGAACATCTGTCGGTACGATCGTGGCACTAACTCCCGTTGCCGTCGGTATTGCCACTCAAACAGACATAAACACGCCTTTCATGGTGGCCATCGTGGTTGGGGGAGCCATGTTCGGAGACAACCTGTCCTTTATCTCCGACACGACCATTGTTGCTACCCGCACACAAGGCTGTAACATGAAAGACAAATTCAAAGTCAATAGCTTAATTGTCATCCCGGTTGCCATACTCGTAACCATTGTTTACCTGTTTCAAGGCAGTGAAATAACGACAACCCCTACCGTCACCCCGATAGAATGGTTAAAAGTAATTCCTTACATTCTAGTACTTACCACCGCGTTGGCAGGAGTAAACGTGATGATCGTACTTCTACTCGGCATTCTCTGTTCCGGCATAGTCGGAATAATTACCGGAAGCATTCAATTTTGGGGATGGATTGCCGCTATGGGTACAGGGATCTCCGGTATGGGAGAACTGATTATTATCACGTTGCTAGCAGGCGGGATGCTCGAAATGATTCGCTCCAACGGAGGGATTGCCTACATTATTCAGAAGTTGACAACTCGTGTCAAATCCAAAAAAGGAGCCGAATTAAGTATCGCCGCCCTCGTCAGTTTTGCCGACTTATGCACGGCAAACAACACGATCGCCCTCATCATGTCCGGCCCCATAGCTAAAGACATTGCCAGTCGTTTTGGTATCGATCCCCGAAAATCAGCCAGTTTATTAGATACCTTCTCGTGTTTCATGCAAGGCATCATCCCCTACGGGGCACAATTACTCATGGCTGCCGGCCTAGCCTCCATTACCCCACTGGCCATCATGCAGTACCTCTACTACCCGTACTTAATGGGAGTTGCCGCCCTTCTGGCGATCTTCTTCCGCTACCCCCGGAAATACTCACGATAAACTTTTAGCTTTTGGGTTTTAGTTTTTAACTTTGCTCCATGACAATTATCGAAATCATCGTCACCATACTCCTCGGTACTGCCGCGGGATTTATCAACACGTTTGCCGGGGGCGGCTCCATGTTGGTAGTACCTTTTCTTATCTTCATCGGCTTACCGGCGAACGTGGCGAATGCAACCAACCGGATTGCCATTTTATTACAAAACGTGGTATCTGTCAACGGCTTTAAACAAAAGAAAATTCTTGATTTCAAAACCGATTCCAAACTACTGCTCCCCGTGGCTCTCGGCAGCATCGCGGGAGCATTTATTGCCGTGGATATCAACGAAGAGATATTCAAAAAAGTCATAGCCGGGCTTCTGATTATTATGTTTTTCATGTTACTCTTAAATCCGGATGCTTGGGTAAAAGCAAACGCGGACAAGGCAAAAATGAAAAGCCCGTGGTTACGAAACGTCATCTTCTTTTTCCTGGGAATTTACGGCGGATTTATCCAAATCGGTATCGGGTTCTTCCTGCTGGCAGGATTGGTTCTCGGATGTGGTTATGATTTATTAAAAGCCAATGCCATAAAACTATTTATCGTACTATTTTACACGATTATCGCTTTAGCTATTTTCATTTGGAATGGTCTCGTGGATTTTAAAATCGGACTTATCCTGGCCTGTGGCAATATGCTGGGGGCATGGCTAGGAGTACGTTTCAGTATCAAATGGGGAGCCGAATACATCCGGTATTTTTTGCTCGTTGTACTCGTCATTGTAGCCGTACGCCTATTTTTCAGTTAACCGGATTTAAACAATCCATAACATCACGTGAAAACTTCTTAAAACGATCCTTCCATACAGGATTATTCGTTAACTTTGTAATCTAAATTCAAGAATCATGGAAATAAAAACAGGACACTCGTTCACGCAAGAAATTACCGTGCAACATAAAGACACTGCAGCCGTTTACGGTTCAGGCAAACTGGAAGTATTCGCGACACCCGCGATGGTAGGATTAATGGAAAACACGGCAATCAAATGTTTAGAAGGCATGTTGGATGACGACAGCGACACCGTGGGTATCGAAATCAACACCAAACACGTGAAAGCAACCGCTGTTGGCAAGAAAGTTGCCTGCAAAGCCACCATCACCGAAGTTGACGGTCGCCGCATTCGTTTCTCTATCGAGGCATGGGATGAAACCGCTCCAATCGGTTCGGCCATCCATGACCGCTTTATCATCAACCCGGAGAAATTCATGAGCAAACTTTCTTAATTGTAAATTGAATAATTGTAAATTTTAAATTGAAGGGATTATATTCTCAATTTAAAATCTAAAATCTAAAATTAGTAGATGTTTAAACTAACTTCCCAATTTGAACCGACCGGAGATCAACCGGAAGCTATCAAGGAACTAACGCAAGGACTTTTGGATGAAGTCCCGGGACAGGTATTATTGGGAGTTACCGGATCAGGAAAGACATTTACCATTGCCAACGTGATACAAGAGGTTCAGCGTCCGACACTTATCCTCAGCCACAACAAGACGCTGGCCGCCCAATTATACGGGGAATTCAAGGCTTTCTTCCCCGAAAATGCGGTGGAATATTTCGTATCTTACTACGACTATTACCAACCGGAAGCCTACCTGCCCACCACCAACACGTATATCGAGAAAGATCTTATGATCAACGATGAGATCGATAAATTACGTTTAAGAGCCACGGCCTCCTTACTATCCGGACGCCGGGACGTGATCGTGATTTCATCCGTCTCGTGCCTTTACGGTATGGCAGACCCGACAGCTTTCGGCTCGAACATCATTTACTTGAAGCGAGGACTCAAAATTGGTCGCAACCAACTCTTACGCCGTTTGGTGGATGCCCTTTACGTGAACAACGAACTGGAATTCAAACGGGGCAGTTTCCGGGCAAAAGGTGAAACCGTAGACATTTTTCCGGCCATTGAAACCTTCGAGGGAATGGCTTATCGGATCGAGTTCTGGGACGACGAGATAGACCGGATCACATCGTTCAGCCCACAGACCGGGAAAACGATTGATGAAATGGAGAATCTGAACATCTATCCCGCTAATTTATTTGTCACGGACAAAGCTACACTCGCGAAAGCCATTCATGACATAGAGCACGATCTCATCGTGCAAGTTGATTTCTTAAATTCCATCGGCAAACATTTTGAAGCAAAGCGACTGGATGAACGGGTAAAATATGACGTGGAAATGATTCGAGAACTCGGCTATTGCTCCGGTATCGAAAACTATTCCCGCTACTTCGACGGACGGGCCGCCGGTGTCCGCCCTTTCTGTCTGCTGGATTACTTCCCGCAGGATTTTTTGCTTGTCGTGGACGAGTCGCACGTGACTCTCCCGCAAGTGAGAGCCATGTACGGAGGCGATCATTCCCGCAAACAATCACTCGTGGAATATGGATTCCGTCTTCCGGCTGCTTTCGACAACCGCCCGCTCACGTTTGAAGAATTCGAGGCCAACACGGGACAAACCATTTACGTCAGTGCCACCCCGGCCGATTATGAATTGGAAAAATGCAACGGAGTGGTCGTGGAACAAATCATTCGCCCCACCGGAATCCTTGACCCGGAAATAGAAGTCGTTCCTAGCAAAAACCAGATAGACCACCTTATCAACGAGATACAAAAACGAATCGAGGTCAACGAGAAAGTTCTTGTAACCACATTGACCAAACGAATGGCAGAGGAACTAAGTAAATATTTAGACCGTATTCGCATCAAATGCCAATACATCCACTCTGACGTGGATACGCTGGAACGAGTACAGATCATCGAAAATTTACGTAAAGGAGTAATTGACGTGATTGTCGGAGTCAACTTGTTACGTGAAGGATTGGATATGCCCGAAGTTTCTCTCGTTGCCATCCTCGATGCCGACAAAGAAGGATTCCTACGTTCCACTCGTTCACTAATACAAACCTCCGGACGTGCCGCCCGTAACCTAAATGGTAAGGTCATCATGTATGCCGACACGATCACCCGCTCCATGCAGGAAACCATCGATGAAACCCAGTACCGTCGAGAGAAACAGATGGAATATAACCGTCAACACGGTATCACCCCAACCCAAATACGTAAATTCACGGAATCCGTGCTGAAAGAGACCTCCCGAGCTTATATCGAAGAAGAACACGTGAACATGGCTGCAGATCCCGTCATTGCCTACATGAGTAAACCGGAGTTGGAGAAAATGTTGCAAAAAACAAAAGCCGCCATGCAAAAAGCCGCTAAAGAAACGGATTTCCTTGAAGCCGCACGCCTCCGAGATGAAATGTTCAAACTAGAAGAAACCATCAAACGACTTAATCCCTAAAAGAAATGATTTCAAAAGTTCTGAATCGCACTTTATACCCCACTCCCAAACGGGATATTCATTATAAATTATAATGCTTTAATACTTTTCTAACACAAATAAACACGTGATAAGAGCGTATTCAGCCACACCCCGTATCTCACGACTGTACTGCCAACATATCAAACACAGTTTCCAAACGGCTATGAAACGAAGGCAACACGTCAGTCATCTGCTTGTGTTGCCTTATTTCCTCCTAAATACCAGCTAATTTTCATTCACACTCCCACACAAATTCCCATTACACAAAAATAGAAATTTGCAAACAAGAATCATGACGGGAAATGCATGACATTCCATGCCAATCACACATCAAATAGTGACTACATGTTCTCAACCTCATTCTCTCCATTTCTCATTAACTATATCCAAGAAACCTCCCAACTTTCGAACAATACATTTTAACTGTCCGGCAGACAAACCATTTAAACACAAGTCATTGACTCCTATATTAAAATTTGTAACCAACGATTCCTCATCACGTTGGCACACCTGTCTATCCACAAACGGAGTCGACCTCAAAACTCGTTCTCTTGGCATACGGTCTTCTTTGATAACAACAGCAAATTCCTCCGGAGCCTCTTCGACAGCATCAACAGAATCCCCCTCTTCCATCTTATCCAAGAATTGTTGCATCCGCTTGATTACATACCTCATTTGTTCGGAAGAAGTAAATCTCATTTCTCCCTCGTAAGTATCCAAGTCATAAGAAATAGAATAGGAATCACAATCCGCAAAACGAAAAACAGACATTGACATATCAACCGAGTATAGATCATCATCTTCAAACTCATGAAAGGAAGAATTTCCATGTTCAAGAAACATTTCAATCGTATCATGAAGCTCAACTAATTGTTGCACCGAGAGACCGTACAACAACTCATTATCAACCGTGATACTATAATACGTTTTCTCCTTACACGCGTCCAATAATTCCTTTATTTCCTTCATTTGAAAATTACCATATTCCATTAATTTCTCAACAAAAGAAACTTCTCCCGATAATTTTACCATCAACTCGATAAATCGTGAAGCTAACAATCTCCCTTTTTTATCTGCCAAGGGAGATTCCACGTACCCCTGAAAAAACGCATCTGCCAACTTCATCCACGGTAGTCTCAAGCAATTCAGTACTTGCCTCATCTCATCAATATCATGTCGTAACCCTCCCAGTAAATTCTCGTCATATTCTTCCATCAACTTGTTACTCCGGTATCGCCTCATCACTTGCGATTTTATCAGATAATAATCTTTCAATGACAAACCTTGCTCCTTTCCCGGTATCCCACCGCAAAAAGAACCTTTATTCACGCCGTCCATCATTGTTGCTCGTTTAATTCACCCTTCTTTAAAGCAACTAAAGCCTCCACTTCTTTTCTTTGACCTTGATATCGACGAAACAAAGCCGTGATCAACGGTCCTTTTTGGGCAAGGAATTTCATTCTTTTAATCAATTCCGTCATAAAGTCCGGTAAACATTTTCCACTCTCTTTCCTCTCCTCCAAAGCAACATAGTGCATAAAACTTCCGTACAGGACTGCAACACTCTCTTCCCATGGAAATTGTAAAGTTTTAAACAAACACTCGGTGGCACGTAAATGCTTTAACATAAACGTCAAAGGCTCTTTCTTCTCTTGTCCCCCAAACGCCATCAAACATTCCGCTTCTGCCATGTAATACGCCTCTAGTCTCTCGATTTCTTCCATAGACAAACCGTCCAACGCATTCTCTATTGAAACATTGGCCCAATCGTTCTTTTCCATAATCATCGGTTTAAGTCAGGGCAGAAAAAAACGGTTCTACCCATACCGTTTGTAATAAACCCCCTCTCCACAACAACGAAAATTCATTGTTTAATCCATTATTTTCTGTATATTTACAATCATTTAATCTATTAAAGTCCAACAAAGATACAAAATATTTCGCCAAATGCAAAGCAATATGCAAAATATTTCACCAATAAAACAAAGGATATTACAATTTGTAGCAAATCTAGGGATTAGCAAAAGAGAATTTTACTCTTTAACAGGAATATCAAGAGGAACTCTAGAAAGTAAAACAGGCATTACTGAAGATACTTTGACAAAACTTTTCACCACTTATCCCAACCTATCACCAATATGGATCTTTACTGGAAAAGGAGAAAAATTTCAATCTCAACAAGATGAAATCCCCACGTACTTTGCTCCAGAACAAAATATCGAAGATAAACTACTCTGTATCATAGCAAAAAAAGATTCAGAAATAAGGGAACTAGCTGAAGAAGTAGGCAAATTAAAACAAGAAATTCTACAATTAAAAAATTCCATATAAACAAAAGGGTGTCAAAAGTTCTATTTGTATTTACCAACTTCCCCTTACACCTCTAAACAAATTACTATCAAATAATTTCACAAGGAGAAAATAGTCATTGCAAAATGAACTTTTGACACCCTCCGTTCATTCTATCTTTATAAAACTATTTTTTATTAATTAAGATTTAGGCAGCACCACATTCGTAATCCGTCCCACGGAAGCCAAATTACCAAACTCATCCGTTACGTTGACAGCTACCACGTGTGTACGATGTCCTTTATGAATAAATTCCGCCCGTCCGATAACATATTTTCCTTGTGCTTTCCGAACATGATTAGCATTAATCTCGATTCCAAACACGTGATTCTCTTCCAAATTCTCCCCGATATATGTCAACCCACTTCCCACGGTCTCCACTAATGCCATAATCGCTCCACCATGCAACAAATTCCCGGGACGCATCGTCCGTTCATCAATCGGCATCTTTGCCTCTAACCAATTTCCCCCTATACCGGTAAACTCAATACCTAAACTCGCCATTAACGTTCCCCGGCTCTCCCGGTTCATCTGTTCTATTATTGCTGAACTATCCATGTATTAATTTCTTGATTTATGATTTCCGATTTATAATACCCCCACACAAAGCTTTTTCATTCTACATTCTACACTCTACATTTTAAATTTTACATTTTTTTATCCTGTTTTTTCGGGTTTGCGGGAAACCACCCTTTACGTACCCTCTCCTCCTGTTCAAAAATCTCCTTGATTGTCCAAAAAGAAGAAAAGGCAAACACGCCCAGCAAAGAAGACCACAACACATTCGTCACCCATAAAGCAGCTATCGTTCCCACGATTCCCAAAACAAGAAAAATCCACCAGCACCCCGTCCCCCAATAATATTCCGCTTTAATCACCACGGGATGAAACAACCCGATTATCAAGAACGTGCAAATTCCGATAATCAACCCAGTCAAATTATACGTTTCAATAAATTCCATACGCTATTTTTAGATTTATGCAAATGTACAAATATTCCAAAACTCTATTTCATTTCACCAAAATATTCCTACTTTTGTAGATAGACTACGGGAAAAGAAATAAACAAGTTATATCAAATCATAAATTGTTTATATTCCTTATCGTAAATCACTAATTATAAACGCATATGACACCATTAAAAGAAGGAGATAAAGCCCCTTACTTCGAGGGCATAAATCAAGACGGGGAAAAAATCACGCTGGATGATTTTAAAGGCAAAAAATTAATCCTCTATTTTTACCCGAAAGACAACACATCAGGATGCACGGCTGAAGCATGTAGTTTGAATGACAGTTATTCTTCCCTCACGGAAAAAGGATTTGAAGTTGTTGGTGTCAGTCCCGATTCGGCAAATTCACATTTGAAATTTATCGCTAAATATAATTTGGCATTTAATCTGATTGCCGACACAGAAAAAAAGATACTGGAAGCATACGGTGTCTGGGCTGAAAAAAAATTATACGGAAGAACCTACATGGGAGTCGTTCGAACTACTTTCATCATTAACGCAAACGGGATTATCGAACGAATAATCACCAAAGTGAACACCAAGGATCATGCAAAGCAGATCTTGGAAGAATTTAAAATCTAAAATTCAAAATCTAAAATCAATAAATTATGGCAAACACAGAAACCAATCAAGACAAGTTAAAAGCACTTCAACTTACCCTTGACAAAATTGAAAAGAATTTCGGTAAGGGAAGCGTCATGAAACTTGGAGATAATGTCGTGGAAGATGTTGCGGTTATCCCTTCCGGCTCTATCGGGCTAGACAGAGCCTTAGGCGTGGGAGGATACCCGAAAGGCCGTGTAATCGAAATATTCGGTCCCGAATCTTCCGGTAAGACGACTCTGGCTATCCACGCTATCGCGGAAGCCCAAAAACAAGGCGGTATTGCCGCTATCATTGACGCGGAGCACGCCTTCGACCGATCATACGCCGAAAAACTAGGAGTTGACGTGAATAACTTATTCATCTCACAACCGGACAATGGTGAACAGGCCCTCGAAATTGCGGAACAACTAATCCGCTCTGCCGCTATTGACATTATCGTGATCGACTCCGTGGCAGCCCTTACGCCCAAAGCCGAAATCGAGGGAGAAATGGGTGATAGCGTGATGGGATTACAAGCCCGCTTGATGTCACAAGCTTTACGTAAATTGACAGGAACAATCAGTAAAACAAATACCTGCTGTATATTCATCAACCAGTTGCGTGACAAAATCGGTGTCATGTTCGGCAACCCCGAAACGACCACGGGAGGTAACGCACTGAAATTCTACGCATCCGTACGCTTGGATATTCGTCGCGTGGGACAAATCAAAGACGGAGAGGAAATCTACGGTAACCATACTCGTGTAAAAGTGGTGAAAAACAAAGTTGCCCCCCCATTCAAGAAAGCCGAATTTGACATCATGTACGGAGAGGGAATTTCCCGTTCCGGAGAAATTGTTGACTTGGGCGTTGAATGCAACGTGATCAAGAAAAGCGGTAGCTGGTTCTCCTACGGAGAAAGTAAATTGGGACAAGGACGGGAAACCGTGAAACAACTGGTTATGGATAACCCGGAATTAGCAGAAGAGCTTACCCAAAAGATCGTGGAAGCCATGGAAAACGGCGTACAACCGGCAACGAAATAAGAAAATCGTGTAATAAAACAGCTAAAATTACAATGAAAAATTATTTATGTTCTGCATTAATCTTGTTGGCAATGGTGTCGTGTGACAACAAGAAAGAAGCAGTAAAAACAAGTTATAAAACACCGGATATGAAACTAGCATCCGACGTGATGACTCCCGAGGTGTTATGGTCATTCGGCAGAATCGGTAGCGTAAGCGTATCTCCCGATCAGAAAACACTCCTGTATGACGTAACTTATTTCAACAAGGAAGAAGATCGCTCGTACAGTGACATCTACGTGATGAACTTGGCTGACGGGAAATCAAAACAATTAACAGACACGGACTATAAAGAATTCGGAGAAACCTGGACTTCCGATGGTAAAATCGCTTTCATGTCCAGCAAATCCGGTTCCGTACAATTATGGGAAATGAATGCAGATGGTAGCGGCCTTACCCAGTTAACCAATGTCGAAGGTGGCATTGGGGGATTTATTTTCTCCCCGGACAAATCCAAACTTCTTTTCCTGAAAGACGTGAAACTGGAACAAGATGTTCATGATCTTCACCCTGATCTCCCGAAAGCAAATGCCCGTTTAATTGATGGCCAAGTTTACCGTCATTGGAATGACTGGGTGGAAGCCTACACGCATCCTTTCGTGGCCGATTATATCCCCGGACAAATGGTGACCACGGGAAAAGACATCATGGAAGGTGAAAAATGGGAATCACCCGTCCGTCCTTGGGGGGGAACCGAGCAACTCACTTGGACAAAAGACGGTAAAGGGGTGATCTACATGGCCCGTAAAAAAGAAGGTGTTGCCTACATGAGTTCCACGAACACGGATCTTTATTTGTACGATTTGAATTCCGGTAAAACCACTAACCTCACGGAAGGAATGATGGGATACGACCAGAACCAAGTGATCTCTCCCAACGGGGAACTCATGGCATGGGAAAGTATGGAACGTGACGGTTACGAAGCTGACAAAATCCGCTTATTCGTGATGAACCTGAAAACCGGGGAGAAAAAAGAATACACGAAAGATTTCGATCAAAATGTCGGAAGCCTGTCTTGGGCAGATGATAACACCATCTATTTCATCTCGGATTATCACGCTACAGATGAAATTTACAAGTTAACCTTGAATGACGGCAAGATCGATAAACTCACGGAAGGAGTACACAACTACACGTCAGTTATTCCTGTAAACGATTACCTGATTGCCACGAAAGTATCCATGAGTAAACCCGCCGAAATTTACAAAGTAGACCCGACCACGGGAAAAGACACGGAACTATCATTTGTGAACAAAGGTATTCTTGATCAATTGACCATGGGTAAGGTAGAATCCCGCTGGATCAAGACCACGGATAACAAACAAATGTTAACATGGGTCATTTATCCTCCTCATTTCGACCCGAACAAAAAATACCCGGCAATCCTGTATTGCGAGGGTGGCCCGCAAAGTACCGTGAGCCAGTTTTGGAGTTATCGCTGGAATTTCCAAATGATGGCTGCCAACGGTTACATCATCGTGGCCCCGAACCGTCGCGGCCTACCGGGATTTGGACAAGAATGGAATGAACAAATCAGTGGAGACTATCCCGGACAAAATATCAAGGACTACCTCTCTGCTATCGACGAGCTAAAACAGGAACCTTATATTGATGAAAACCGTTTGGGTTGCGTGGGAGCTTCTTACGGCGGTTTTTCCGTGTATTTCCTTGCCGGACATCATGATAAACGCTTCAAAGCATTTATCGCTCACTGCGGTATCTTCAACATGGAAATGCAGTACTACAACACCGAAGAGATGTGGTTCGCCAACTGGGATATGGGCGGCTCCCCCTGGGAAAAGAACAACAAGGTTGCTCAACGCACGTTTGACAATTCCCCGCACAAATTCGTTGGAGAATGGGTTGCCCCGATTTTGGTCATCCACGGGCAAAAAGACTTCCGTATCGATGCCTCTCAAGGTATGGGCGCATTCAACGCCGCCCGCATGCGTGGTATTCCGGCTCAGTACTTGTACTTCCCGGAAGAATGTCACTGGGTACTAGGATGTCAGAACGGTATTTTATGGCAACGTACTTTCGCAGCTTGGCTGGATAAGTGGTTAAAGTAATAAATAAAAAGCCTCGTTCAAGCGAGGCTTTTTATTCATTTTATCCCATTGGCAATTTCATATTTTTCCACTATCGGTCGCATCAATTTAAACTTATCTATTACCTTCGGATAAGTACTATACAACTCATAGAAACGACTTTCCTCTCCTCGATAAGCATAAATTACAGTAACGTAATCTTGAATATCCTGTTTCCTATCCGGATTTTTCATATATTTTCTTCCTGAAATTAAAGCATCCACTCGCCGAATAAACCCTAATTCTTCAGGTTTCGGGGCTGGAGAGAAAGGACTTTCAGTACTTGTCTTCCCATATTGATCTTCTCCCGTAATTTTATAATAGTCATCCAATTCATCCACGCAAAACTCCAAAATCCAATCCGCACTCTTCACAGCCAATATTTCTCCCCCCAACATATTCAATTCATCCTGCTCCATTTCCTTCATTGCATTCAACCGTCCTACAACAATTCCTCTCAACCCTTTACCATACACGTTAACTTCACGAGTCACGGGTGTATAACTTATCGTTTCCGTCAATAATATCGAATCTGCCAATAAGAACGAAAGAGGCCTGTATACACTCTCTTCTGGCAAATAAGGGATTACCCGATCCTTGATCATATTTACGGCAATTATCATTGCAGCCGTATCAGAAGACAGTCTCATTCTCCCATCCGTATAAGTACCATACACATAATATCCCATATTGAATAATTCTGTGTGAACAACCGGATTTCCATAAGCATCCTCTCCTAACTCCTCATAACCAAGCGTATCATTTATAAAAATGGTAACCCCGTAATCTTTATAAATACCATAAATCAAATGATTAATTTCCCCTGGCTTATCTTCTATTTTAAACCAATCGGGCATATTTTCAACAGCTTTCACATCCTCATCATCAGAGTTACACCCCATGAAAAGACAAAGTACAATTCCCAATATTGTAAAATAATTATTTTTCATACTTACATCCTTTATTCGTTAATTCCTATTTTTTTACGAGGCGCTCTTTTGGCATTATCAACCATAGCACCCTGATCAAAAACAATTTCGTAATCAGGAATCGGTAACATCCAAGCATCATCCTCCCCAAAAGCTTTTAACACGTAACTTCCATCATACACTCCCGGCTGCATATTCGCCATGGCAGATTGATAAACTCCATGTCTCACCTGTTTCGCATCAGCATATTTTGAAGTTACGGCATAACGTCTCAAATCAAACCAACGATGTCCCTCTAAACATAATTCCCGACGTCTTTCCTCCCGAATAAAATCAACTAAAGCTTTCCCATTCAGTCCATCAATTACGGGAATTATTCCATCTTTATACCTGTTATTCATCAAAACTTTAATCGTATTTATAGCCTCTGATTGATCTAACATTGCCTGGGCTTCTGCCTTATTCAAATAAACCTCTGCAGAACGAATCAAGCAAGCATCATAAACTTTAGCCAAACCTGATTTTGTCGATAAATCAGGAGATTTGCGTACAAAGAAAAATCCCGGACAATACCTCGATGAAGGTTCCAAAAAAGCTGTATTCCGCAAATCTACAACCCCCTCACTTTCATATTTTTTGTACAAACTGATTAACTCATCTGAAGCCCTATATCGTCCTCCACCTTGGGCTGCATAAGAAATAAGACTATTATCCATTAAAAACTGCATGGAATAACTCCCTTGGGTAAATAATATTTCCGGAGAATCCACCGTGTTCAACCATTGCCCATTCATCGTATTCATATTCTGCAGCTTGCACCCAGAAGCGATGATTTTATCACATTCTTCTATCGCAAGTTGCCACTCACCCATGTACAGATATACCCGACTAAGTAAAGTCCTTGCTGCAGCCTCATTAACCCGGTAAAATGTAGGTTGAACAATACCTGCAAGATTATCAGCTGCAGCTTTTAAATCCGCTACAATTTGTAGATACACCTTTCGTACGGGATCTCGACTAAAATACTTATCCTCAATATATTCTGTAATATTTAAAGGAACTCCCAAATCCATACTCGCCGTTTTCTCAGAATAAGGTTTAGCATATAAATTTACTAACATATAATAATACCATCCTCTCAGAAATTGAGCCTCCCCCATTACTCGACGACGTATCTCTTCCGGATCTTTTTCAAACTCTTTCACGTAAGATATAATCACATTCACATACCCAATGTGCTGATATAGTCTCTTCCAATCTATATCTCTCATTTCTGTTCCATCCATATAAGAAAAAGGTCTTTCTCCCCACGCATAAAAATTACGTAAACGTTCTGCCGGCGTAGAAAAACCATTCATTTTCAACCCTCCTGTAATAAATTCCTCCACATCATCATCCATCACGTGTAAATAAGGATAATACGTACCTGTTTCATTATAATAAAAGAAATCCTGCGAGGCATTTCGTTTCATATACCCGTTTCCTATTAAAATTTCATCCAAATCTTCACAGGACCTTGCATACACGAGTTCTTGCGAATATTCCTCCAAGAAATCACCACAAGCACCCAACAAAGTACATCCCATAATAATCAATAATATCTTTTTCATAATTCATCACTTAAAATGTCACATTCAATTGTAGCGAATACGTCGGACGCACGGAAAGATTTATCAAAGATGTCGAGCCTGACTGCGACGGATCCTGTCCTTTTAATTTTCGACTACATATAGTAAACAAATTTGTTCCGCTCAAATTAACATACAGAGATTTAACTCGCATTTTTTTGCAAATATATTCCGGCACGACATAACGCAAAGAAAGACTTGATAATTTCAAATAATTGCCAGATACAACCCGAATATTCGAGAAATCATACATTTCCCACAAATTATTAGAAAATTTATACGGTTCAGTAGTCCACCAAGGCCATCTAGCATCATTCCAAGCACTTCCAGTTAATATTCCAGGTACGTTTGTATATTTCTCATCCCCTGGCTGTCTCCAACGATTAACGAATTCCCGTCGCAGATTTTTTTCCGGTCCGACAACGACTCCATCATTCGGGAACATTCTAAACAAACGTATTTTTGAACCAACACTATACGCCAAATTAAACGAAAGTCCTAAATTTCTCCATCCTAAATAATTACTAATACTCCCCTGTAAAAACGGTTCACGCGCTCCCGAATGTTCCATAACCGTTAACCACACATCCTCCCGGTCCATTTCTCCATAAATCTCTTTTGTCAATTTTTCCTCCCCATTAACCATTGTAGTTTTATCCGTTCCATAAAACATCGGAGAACCATTTTCCGGATTTAATCCTTTAAATCTGTAAGAATAGAATGTATTTACCGGACGTCCGGCAACCTGCACCTTACCATTCAAATAATCTTCATATTTTACTTCATCTTGTAAAACCCGATCTTTACGTTTTACTTTATCTATTAATTGATTGAAAACCGATCCAAAATTAGGATCAAATCGCCAAACAATCCCTCTCTGTTGCCCATTGAGCGAAGTTGCCGTATTCACTGGCATAAAATTCAACGTCAATTCATATCCTTGATTCCGCAAATTACCCTCATTAACCGTATAAGCTTCAACGCCATTCACAACTGACACTTTTTTAGAAAGAAAAGCATCTCTCGTATATCGATAATAATACCCGATCGTTCCTCTTATTTTACGATTTAATAATGAGAAATCAACATCAATATTATAAGTAGAAGTTTTCTCCCATTTCAAATTAGGATTTGGGTAATTAGCAATTGTTGAATATAATTCTTTAAAAGAGTTATCCATTCCCTCTTTCTTTATAATCAGCCGAGGAGAATCCAATGCAGACATATTTCCTTGATAGCCAAAAGACATCTTCAACGCCAACATATCTATCCAACCCACATTCTTCAACACGTTTTCGTGCATATTCCAACGACCTGAAACAGACCAAATTGGCAACAATTTATCATTACTCGCATCACCAAATTTGTTCGAGAAATCAATTCTCCCATTCACATTAAAAATATAAGAATTTTTGTAAGAATACACGAAAGATCCGACAAGTCCAACCAAATTCGTTAAATTATCTTTCATGACCCCCATAGCGTCATCTGTTAACAACCATTCGTTATACGCCGTGTACAAATTATCTTTATTCATTGTTTCAAGCTTATTAAAAATCATCCCGCGATCTGGCATATATCCTCGCTTTGTAATCTTAAAACCTGTGTATTTCGATGAACTTAATTCTCCGATTAAAGAAGCAGAAAGCACATGATTTAATTCTTTATCCATGGCCTTATTAAACGTAAGCGTCCCACGTAAACTGTAATTTTCATTCTTCGTATTATCCATTCGTAATTCTCCTCCCACCGGACACAACGTTGTGGTTATATCAATCTCACCCGTGGACATACTTGCTTTCTTCAAATCTGCTATGTACCACGTGTTATCAGCAAAATACACATCTTCGCTTGAATTGGATACATTATACGAACAAAAAACACCCACCTTTAAACTCTGCAATAAGCGATACTCCAAAGACACATTCAAACCTAGCTGTTCCGTATTGATTTTATCATACGAATTTTTCCGCTCGTTTATAATACTAAAAGGTTGGTCATAACTAACATTATTTTTTTGATAAAACCATAACTCCCCGTTCTCATCATAAGCAGGAACACTACGAGACGTGTTATAAGCATAGGTTGTCACTCCAACCTCTGCCGGAGTATATTCTCTCTTCATCGTGCTACCATTCAACTTAAATTGCATCATAAACCTGTTATAATTCAAATTCAAGCTAGCCATTGCTGAATAACGGTCGCTACTTTCTCCCCGAATATTACCGTTTTCATCATTATATCCCAGAGATGCATAGTAACGGATATGATCAGTTCCCCCGGAAACATTCAAAGAATGAGAATGGGAATAAGAATCCTGCATTAAAATTCCCAACCAATCCGTATTCACTGTTTCCATCTCTCGAACCTGCTCCAAAAACTCTTGATAATTAATCTTACCTGTACTATATTCATAATAAGCAGCCTCGTATCCTACCCAGCTATCCAAATTCGGTACATTCAGTTGGTTCTTTATCACATCCCTAGAATAATCTATTCTTTCTTGGGAATTCATAACATTGACTGCTCGATCCGTGTAGCGAGGACGCTGACGAAAAGTTCCCGTCAAAGAATAAGAAACTGAAGGTGCACCTACTTTTCCTTTTTTCGTTGTAATCACAATCACTCCGTTAGATGCTCTTGGTCCATAAATAGCCGTGGCAGAAGCATCTTTCAACACGTCGATCTGATCAATATCATCAGGATTGATTCCTGAAATCGCATTCCCCAATAAATTCACGAAATCCAAATCGTTAATCGACGTGGGATCAATATTCACCGGATCAGACAAAATTACACCATCCACAACCCATAACGGAGCTTGAGAACCCAGAATTGTTGTTGTACCACGAATTTTGATCTTAGGTGTAGCACCTACTTGTCCTGAATTTTGCATAAAAATCATCCCAGGAACACGCCCTTCCAACATCTGATCAACCGTACTTACACCAGGCTGCATGATATCATCCATTTTCAAAGAGGTCACAGAACTCGTCATGTGACGCTTATCAACCTGATAATATCCATAAGAAACAACCTCGTCTAATTCGTGTAAATTTTCTTCCAGTACCACATTAATCGTGTCTTGCAAAGCAACTTTAATTTGTTTGGTTTGCATCCCTATAAAAGAAAAGATTAATGTTATATCTTTTTGATTATCGGGTAATGAAATTCGATATAAACCTTCCGTATTCGTCACCACTCCCAGAGAAGTTCCCTTAATTAATACCGAAACCCCCGGCAAAGGCCCTTTTTGCGAATCCGTAACCACCCCTCGAATAACTCTTCCTTTCACCTCCTTTTCGTTTCCTCCCGATTCACCTAAATCACGAATAACAATTGTATTATCTAATAATTCGTAATATAACCCCGAATCTTTCAAACACTTGTCAAGTACCTCTGCAACACTCTTGTTTTTGAAATCAAGCGAAAGTTTTTTCACCCTGCTCACTTGTTCGTGGTTGTACACAAATACATAATTAGATTGCCGTTCTATCAATCGAAAAACGTCCTCTATCAAGCCTCCTTTTACTTGAATGGAAACTCTATCATTTTGAGAATACAGGGTTGCTGACACCTGCATAAAACTGATAAACAACAAAATGAATGTCAATTTCATAATGTTCACTACTTTTTTTAAAATACGATTTCTCAAAAATCGTATTTGTCGATTTTTTCTCATAAATTTGTTCTACTAAAAGATGAAACACTCAGTTGTTCATTCAAGCTGTTGAAAAGGCCTAATTTTTCAACAGCTTTTTATTTAGACACTATTAACGTTTTCCCATTTAACGTGAATTTCACTATATCTGTCTTTTCCAAAAATTTCAATATGCCAGAGATTTCACTATGCCGTTGTATGGTTCCCGTGAAATGTAAATTCTGTAATTCTAAATTCTGATAAAAGACATCAACATCATACCAACGAGACAATATATCCATCACCTCTCGTAATTTCTGCTTTTTAAAAACAAACAACCCGTCTTTCCAAGCCGTAAACTCCCTCACATCCACCTCTTCAACAAAAACATCATCCCCCTCTACCCGAACCTGCATGGAAGAAGTAAGGACATAATCCTTATCATTGACAAAGACTTGTACTTTTCCCGAAACCAGCGTTGTTACAAACTTACCATCATAATCATTCACGTTAAAACTCGTTCCTAACACCCTAATTTCTTTATTCCCCATATCCACAATAAAAGGCTTCTCCACATTTTTAGAAACTTCAAAATAAGCCTCTCCTTGTAATCTCACCCGACGTTCTTTTCCCACGAAACAAGCTGGAAATTCTAAAACCGATTGGGAATTAATCCACACCTGACTTCCATCTGCCAAAACAATCTTATATTCTCCCCCTCGGGGTATCACAAGCCGATTATATTCCACACTCTCCGTGACAGAATCTGTTTTTTGTTCATCGACAATCACTGTTCCTTTATTTTCTGCTTTTATCACTGCCCCCTCAATTCGGGTTGTCACATTACTTGTACTATCTAACACCAAACGTTCCCCGGTCACCAGCTCCAGATATGCCCGGTATCCCCCCTTCATCGACATGGGCTGTTTTCGCGCCAATAACCCGTTATCATCTTCTTTTCGGCAATCTACCACTTGATAAACTGCAACTCCAATCAACATTATAGTAACCAATACGGCTACATAACGCATAAAACGAATAAAAATACCCGGACTTTTTCGAATCTTTTTCTGGATATTATCCCAACCTTTTCCTTTGTCATTTCTTTCAGCAAAACGAATCTTATTTAACAGAATTCGTTCATCCCGTATCCGATCCAGTAAAACCCGATTAGCCACGGATGTATCTAACCATCGCTGAAACTCAACCTCCTCTTCCGGCGTCATCGTTTCATCCAAATAAGCTTTTATCCGGTGAACCTTTTCCTCGATTGATATCCCTAAATCATTGTCCATAGTCCAAATTATTATTATGGATTATTATCCCAATAACTACTCTTAATACAAAGATGTCGGGCAAGAGGATGACAAGAAATCAAATTATTTTTTATTTTTTTCAAAAATTAAAGAACGGCACTTGATAATTTTCATTGCCCAATATTTACAAATAACTGTATCACAAAATTATAACCCTAGAATAAAAGTTATCACGAAAAGATCCTGCAACTTCGTTTTCAACTGCTGACGGGCTCGGGCTTTATGCGTTTTTACCGTGTTCACGGAAACTTCCATAACCTCTGCTATCTCAATATTATTCTTCCCTTCCAGATGCAAAAGAATCACCCGACGTTGTTCCTGCGGCAGACCATCAATTTCTTCCATTACTACCCGATGAACCTCTTCCTCTACAACTGCATCCCCAAATCTCTCTTCAGACTTAAGCAGCGCATATTCCATCCGGTAATCCTCCTCCAACTTTTTCACCCGGATATAGTTCAAACAACGATGTCGCATGGATTGGTACAGGTACATTTTCAAATGTAAAGTCGACTTGATCGCTTCTCTTGCCTTCCACAAATTAACAAACACATCTTGAACAATATCTTCCGCCACTTCCTCCTCTTTCAACATCCTCAGACCAAATAAGCATAAAGCATTATAGTACAAATCGTAATAATAACGAAATGCACCCTCATCACCATTTCTAAAACTCACCAGCTTATCACCACTACTGCTTTCCATACACTTGTTGATCACTTACTTCACACTTTGGCAAAGGTATATAAATTAATCTCAATCACAAAAACAAGCTCAATTTTCCCCGTTAAGATTAACTCGAAATGAATTCTTCATTCAAAATTCTCATAATTTTCTCATAATTCCTTTGTTTTTTTCTTTTTTTTTAGTATACTTTTGTTAAGTCATTTCAACAACAAAACATATAAAGAATTAACATTTAAAATTAAAATCATGGAACTAAAACATTTCTACATCATCTCCACATTATTACTAATCATATTATTTGCAACAATTTATTTTTTACACGAACAAATCACGGCAAGCTGGACTGACACCCCCTCCTACACGGTAGAAAAGCAATATGAACCGGTGAAGCTCCCAACAATTCATCATGAAGAAGACTCGGGAACATCTGGCTTCGACTATGAAGATACAGGTGCACATTCTGACACTATCACTCTACGCCAAAACCAAGATGAAGGAATCTTTTGGAGAAGCATAATTCTTTCCGGACAACCGGATAGTGTACTCATTGTATTTGATTCTACATTTTCCAAAAATCCCGCAAGAGTAATACACATAAGTAACACTTTATTTCTAGACTTCAACCGGAAATAGAAGACCACTTGATAATAAATTGTTTAACCACAAAATATAGCTCTATTTCTTAACGCGGGGGCAATCTAAACACCGCCGTCACTTGTGATTCCCAATCCCATTTCAAGGACTCGTATTCCCCAAGATTCCGATGCGTCCGAATAGATTCCTGTATGATGTTCACAAACACCCACCTTTAGGTTACATATATATAAAAACAGTACAAACCAATAAGTCTAGATTAATTTCAACAGAAAAAACATGACCAATCTCCGTACTAATACTCAATCTTCAAAGTCATACCTTCCACAGAAACCCCTTTCGATCGGATAATCGGTAATTTTTGTTCTTTACTGACACCTAATGTTTCTCCTTCATGTAACGTCACGTCCGAACCGATAACATAACAGGCTATCTCAAGCATAAATCCATGCAACTCGGTCAAGCCATGCTTACTCCCCAATATCTCCATCTCTTCTTTCCCGAAAGCTGTCATCCCATACGTGTACACGTTATTCCCCTCTTCGCTCTGGTATAACCCGAAATACACCCAATCCAACACGGGCAAGGCATTCTCGTCACCCTTCATCATATCTGCCACCTCGATGTAAAACTCCGGCTGGAACACGGTACCGGAAACATAAACGCCAATAACATGGGGCTGTTTCAAGCAAGTCGCAATCACTTTCACGTGTAACTTACCGGCCTCTACGGGGGACAATCCACGAGCAAGAACGGCTACCAGCACGTGAGCTTTATGCGTTTTCGTCACTTCAACGGCCTCCGGCCACATATAATTGGTCTCTGCAAAATATTCGGCCTCACCATCCGGCACCCTTGCCGGCATGAGACTGATAGCCACTAAAGTCTCACCGAGATAAAACACCCGGGTCGATTCGTTCGCACTTGTATCGTCACTCGCCATATCTTCCGGCTTATCGGATGGTTCTATCCCCCACTCCGATTTCAAATCCGCCATAACCTTATTTACATCGAAACTCGTAGAGTCCAACAACACGGACCCACAAAATGTACCGGCTTTCTCTTCCCCGTTCTCGATCTTCCCATCGTCTTCCTCCACACCGGTAACTTCAAAAAATGACAACCCGTTGGAAATATCCTCGATCAACGAGGTGAACTCCTCATCCCCAGGCATCAAAGCCAAACCTTTCTTTGCCGCCTCTAACGCCTCTTCTGTCCTTTGACCTCCATATAACAACTTGCTATACACTAACCATCCCCACGGATAATCAGCCTCCACAGTCACCGCACGTTCAGCATACGGCAATGCCTCTTCCAAACGCATTTGATGCATCAACGCCACAGCCAACCGATAATTCCAAACACCACTTTTACATCCTTGGCTTTCTACTTTACGCAACCACTCTTCCGCATCCCGGTAAAACCCCTGATTCAAATAAGCATAAGCAAGGCACAAAACCGCCTCGTAAAATTGCCCGGGAATCTTCAGTTCCGGCAACACCTCGATAATTGCATCATAATCCTCTTCTTCAGACCAATCCCGAATCTGTTCCATTAACGCCTCAATACTCGGATATTCCATATTTCTATTGTTTAAATTATTATTACATCAAAAAAGCCAACAACAGCCCGCAAATAATAATGATTATAGAAAGTAAGATTATCCCTCCACGATACCCATTCTCTTCCCACAAGTGGCCTAACCAATACAGGAAACCAAGGGAACGAGTACCTTGCATTTGCAACACCCATTTCCATTTCAGAATAGCCCGACCAGCATGATACCCCCAAACGCCGGGATGAGCCATGCCGTGTATGCCACCGGTATGTCCGAAGACAAGTCTTTATCCTTCATACAACCTCTTTTTGCATCGTAGCAAATATAAAGGAATAAATTGGAAATGTACTCTCGGAAGTCTCTAATTTAAAATTTATTCCAGATTCTTTCCAGAATAAATTACTATTTTTGTTCTACAAAATTTCAATACCATGAAGATATTAATCATTGAAGACGAGAAAGACTTGCGAGAAGTGATGACCCGATCACTGGAGAAAGAACGCTTTGTCGTGGAAACAGCGGCAGAATATTCTACAGCCCTGCAAAAAATCAATGATTACGACTACGATTGTATCTTGCTGGACATCATGCTTCCCGGGGGTAGCGGGCTTTCGATTCTGGAAGAGCTGAAAAAATTAAAGAAACGGGAAAGCGTGATCATCGTGTCGGCCAAAGATTCTATTGAAGACAAGGTTACGGGACTTGACCTCGGTGCCGATGATTACCTCGCGAAACCATTCCACTTGGCAGAATTGCACGCAAGAGTGAAATCCGTGATCCGACGACACCAAACGGATGGAAACACAGAGATCGAAATTGAAAACCTAACCGTCCGTCCCGACGATCATACCGTGTTTATCAATGGAGAAGAGCTAAAACTCAATCGTAAAGAATTTGATTTGCTCTATTATTTTGTCACGAATCCCAACCGACTGATCAACAAAACAACGTTAGCGGAAGCCGTGTGGGGCGACAATATTGACCAAGCCGACAGTCTTGATTTCATTTATTCCCAAGTTAAAAATTTACGTAAAAAGATGAAAACTGCCGAAGCCATCCCGGAAATAAAAGCCGTGTACGGATTCGGGTACAAACTAATCACAACTCCAGAAGCATGAAACTCATCCACCATACCATAAGCAAACTCTCGATCGTGATGATTATTATCCTCACGTTCTGGGCAGGCTTTTTCTTTTATAGCATACTGGATGAAATTCTGGACGAGACGGATGATAGCTTGGAAAACTACAAACATCTCATCATTCAACAAGTCCAAAGAGACACGGCAGCAATCAACAATAGTAGTGATTTAATGAGTCAATACTTCATCAAGGAAATATCTGAAAACGAAGCTATTCACTACAAAGAACGTTATTTTGATTCAACCCGCTTCTACGAGCTCGAATACGAGTTCGATCCCGTTCGAGTCTTAAAAACGGCTTTTCGAGGACAGGACAAAAAGTTTTACGAGTTGACCATCATGATCTCAACCTTGGAACAAGACGATATGATCGAAGCGATATTATGGTCGATCGTGATCTTGTACGTCACGCTACTTATCTGTATACTGATTATTTCCGAGGTTGTTTTCAGGAAAAGCTTGACCCCTTTCTATAAACTATTGAATTGGCTGAACCAATTTACCCTGGGCGGGAAGAATCTCCCGTTGGATAATCCTACCAAAATAAAAGAATTCCGCCAACTAAACGAGACAATACTTAAAATGACCCGGCGAAACGAAGAGATGTATTCCCAACAAAAACAATTCATTGAAAACGCATCCCACGAACTCCAGACCCCGTTAGCTATCTGCCGGAACAAGCTGGAATTATTGGCAGAACGGCCGGATTGTACGGAAGGCCAACTGGAAGAAATCGAGGACATCCACCGGAATCTGGGACGTATCGTGAAACTCAATAAATCCCTATTGCTCCTTTCCCGTATCGAAAATGGCCAATTCCACGAAACGAAAGAAGTGGAATTCAACCCAATCATAAAAGAACTCGTGGAAGATTTTCAAGAAATTTACGAGCATAAAAACCTGCACGTTGAAGTGGAAGAAAATGCCGTTTGTAAAGTTCACATGAATGAATCATTGGCAAATATATTAATCACGAACCTGTTGAAAAACGCCATGATACACACCCCGAACGAGGGAAGTATCACTATTCGCATACAATCAACCGGAATTACCTTCGCCAACAGCACGGACAGAGGTACTTTGGATCAATCCCGCCTTTTCACTCGTTTCTATCAAGCCGACAATAAAAAAAGTGATTCTACCGGACTAGGATTGGCTATCGTTCAGAGCATCGTCCACCTCTACCATTTCCACATTTCCTACTCCTTCGATGGGAAACACCGATTCGATTTACAATTTTAAATCCAAAATCAATAAATTCCCAAATCTTTCCAAAATCACCCCTTTACTTTGTTCTCAGAAATTAGAACAAAGAACACAAACATTAAAATTTATATGCCATGAAAACAAGAATGACTATTTTCGCTTCTTTATTGTTAGCCGGATTTACTTTCACTAGCTGTGATGACGATAATGACAACTACACCCCGGATGAAAAAATCGTGAACGTATTATATGAAAAATACCCGAATGCACAACGTATTGACTGGGAACTGCAACACGATCATTACGTGGCTGACTTCTATGACAATAACATCGAGAAAGAAGCGTGGTTTAACACCAAAGGAGAATGGGTGATGACCGAGAGTGATATTCTGTTTGAGAATCTCCCGAAAGCCATACAAACCGCATTTGGCGAATCGGAATATAAAGACTGGAGAGTTGATGACGTGGACATGCTGGAGAGAGTTGAAATGGAAACCATGTACGTGATCGAGGTTGAAAAAAGCAAACAAGAATTCGATTTATTCTACGCAGAAGACGGAACGTTAATCAAAGCCGTAGAAGACATTGATAATAACGACTATTATCAACCTAACACCGTTCCGGAAGTCTTGAAAAACTTCATCAACAACAATTACCCACAAGCCACGATCGTGGATATTGAAATCGAAAAGGGAATTACCGAAATCGACATCCTACACGATAACAAAGCAAAAGAACTACACTTCAATAACGCTAATGAATGGTTATACACAACTTGGGATGTTAAAGAAAGAGAGATTCAGGAAATAGCCGACAGAGTAAAAGTCGCAAATCCCGGTTTCCACATTGACGATATTGACTACAAGGAAAGTGCTGACAACAGCAAAGTTTACATATTCGAACTGGAACAAGGTGATAACGAGAGACAGGTAACAGTAGACATGGATGGAAATATTATAGGATAATAAACAGGTAACATTTAAATTGTTGTAACGTAAAACAAGAGGATCTTAAAATAAAAATTATGAAAACAACATTAGTTACCGCATTAATCCTGCTCACAACCACGTTTGCTTTTAGTAGCTGCAAAGACAGCAGCTACACTCCACCCAAAAATGTTGTGAGTGCCTTTAAAGCAAAATACCCCTCAGCCAAACGAGTAGAATGGGAAGTGAAGAACACGTATCAAGTAGCCGAATTCCATATCGACTTCACGGAAGTCGAGGCTTGGTTTGACAACAATGGCCAATGGGTGATGACAGAAAGCGACATCAAGTATAGTTCTCTCCCCGTGGTAATTCGCAACAGCTTTGAATCCGGAGAATACGGAAAATGGGAAGTAGAAGACGTTGACAAGCTGGAACGATCCGGAATGGAGACCATCTACATCATCGAAGCAGAACTCGGAGAACAAGAAGTTGCCCTGCATTATCTCGAAAATGGAACTCTGGTGAAAACCCTTATGGATAACGGCCGGGGCTATCAACCGGAGAGTGCACCACAAGCAGTTTTACAATTTATCCAGCAAAAATACCCACAAGCCAATATCGTAGAAATCGATCAAGATAAAGGGGTATTAAAAATTGATATTATGGATAAACAAATCATGAAAGAGGTAGTATTCAACCACCAGAATCAATGGGTTGTCACCACTTGGGAAATTCCACACAATAATGTACCGGCCAACGTGATGAATGTACTGAAAACTTCTTCCTACGCGAATTACCGGATTGACGACATTGATTATGAAGAAAGAGCAGACGGTTCGCTCATTTACATTTTTGAAGTTGAACAAGGGGATCGGGAATTCGATGTCACGATAGACGCAAATAATCTCAAGATTATATCTGCAATACCCAAGAATTAATAAACAAAAGGGCGGCCTCAAGAACCGCCCCTTATTTTTCTACAAATGTAATTTAACTTCTACCGGTTTTTCTTTCACTTTCACTTCTTCACCAACCCACTGACCGTTTTTATCGAAATAATTCAAAGTATACACTTTATTTTTTTCCACCATAAATTCCAACACGTCATTCATATCCTGTGTTGGTCCGGCAGTGCGTCCACCACCAATTTGATCTTTACCGCAGAAAATATCCACGTTGGCAGCTACCCGATCGTCAGATTTGCGCATATTACGTTTATCTTTAAACATCATAACCTTTAAAGGCACGTAATTTCCCCCGGCCAACTGAGATTGATAAACCTCTTGATAAATATCCAGATAACGTTGAGTTACATTAATAGCAGGCACATCATTATTTTTAAGGTCCCAAACTAACGGGAAACTCTCCCCTGTCGGTTTGAAAGAAGAGGCCCAAATGGCGTGCATACGATCTTTGGGATCAGCTTTCCCGGCATCGGCGAGGAACCAAGAACGATCGAGTTCATTCGGGTAATACTCGGTAAAATACCATTTACCGTCCAACCAAACCTCGCACCAGTTATGATTTCCACGGTTATCATGCCAGTTGGCAGTCCCGGCAATACGGGAAGGAATACCCACTGATCGCAAAGCATCTGTCAATAAAATAGACAGACCGCTACAAGAAGCCATTCCCTGACGAATAGACTCCGAGGGATTCTGGTCCGGTTTCTCGCGAGCCGTATTGTAATCCACCTTCACTTCATCTCGGATATTCTTGTTCACGGCTTTAATTGCCTCTTCCAATGTTTTACAATTCTCCACGTAAGGAGCGAACCTCTTGTAGAAATCGGCACGCCATTGATCTCTTTCCTCGTTTAGTGAAGCGTAAGGCAACACGTCATTCAAGAAAATTGAATCCGGCACGCTCTTCGCCCAGGCAAAACGGTTACGAGCTTCATACGCCAATTTTACGTTCGACAACAAATCGTCCCCTTTCATCGTTTTCAAATCCCGCTCCGGCATGTAAGAAATCAAAAAGGCCACGCCCTCCTTCATTTCCGGAGTAGCACTTTCCAAAGCCTTTGCCAATTCCGGCTGATTCGTTCCCGACGTTTCTAAAGCTTTGTCCAACAAAGCATGGTATTTTTCCGGCACTCCCGGATACTTCGCACATGCAAAGCACATGCAACACAACAACAAGATAAATGTACTTCTCATAAATTAATATTGTTTATTACTAAAGTATTTCATGAACTGGGCTCTTTCATAAAGATCCGGGTTCTCGATAGACGAATAAGAAAGCATTCCCCGATAATCCTCGATCGTCTTGAAAGCCTTCGAGTCCATCCATTTCCCGATAAAATTATTTATATCCTCGATCACGTGAATACCCTTCTCGTAAAGGACAGAACAAACCTGAACTGTCGTAGCCCCTGCCAACAATAATTTCACGGCAGCCTCACCACCATGCACGCCAGTGGAAGCAGAGATCTCCAATCTCTTATCCTTCCCGGCCAAAATACCGGTCCATCTCAGAGTTGTCCTTAATTCAGCAGCCGTGCTAAACACCGAAGCGGCCCCCATTTCTAAAGTATTAATATTAATATCCGGCTCGTAGAATCGATTGAATAACGTGGTTGCATTCGCCCCGTAAGCCTTAATTTTATCCACGAAAGCGGAAAGGTTCGTAAAATAATGACTAATCTTAACGGAAACAGGTATCTTTATCTGGCTCTTGATGGATTTCACTATCTCGAAATACACGTTCTCCACTTCCGCACTCTCCTTAAACTCGTTCACCGGCAAAATAAATACATTCAACTCCAGTGCATCTGCCCCGGCCTCTTCCAACTGGCGGGCAAACGAAACCCATTCTCCACCACTAAAGCAGTTCACGCTGGCAATCACGGGTATCGTCAAACGACTCTTGGCATTACGAACCAATTCCACGTACTTCTGTATCGTGTTGGAACGAATGTACGCTTTGATATAATCCTCGGCCTCCGGGTAAGCATCACCCATCCCGTAACCGGCCTTGAACACACCGGAAGTCTCCTCGTTAATCTGTTCCTCGAAAATTGATTTCAACACCACGGCTCCCACTCCAGCTTTCTCCATCTCGACCATCTTCTCCACGTCGGACGTTAAACCGCAACTTCCCGCAATAATCGGACTCCGTAACTCCAGTCCCATGTATTTCGTCTTCAAATCTGCCATAATGATTTATTTAAATAGTTAATAATGAATCTTTCAAATTATATATTCGCGTAATTTCTCGCCCCGAAGATGGAACTCCCCACACGTACCATCGTACTTCCTTCTTCCACGGCAATCCGGTAATCTCCGGACATCCCCATGGATAATTCCTTAAATTCCGGGTTTCCCGCAAAATAAGTTGCCTTCAACTCGTCAAAAATCTCTTTCAAGTGATGAAATTCCCGTCTGACCTGTCCTTCGTCATCCGTGTTCGTTGCCATTCCCATCACACCCACGATCTTCACATTCTTCATCTGCCTGTAATCGTCACTCTCCAAGAGAGCTTTCGCCTCTTCCATATCCAACCCGAACTTAGTTTCCTCACTGGCTATATAAAATTGCAGCAGGCAAGGGATCACCCGGTCATGTTTCCTTCCCTCCTTGTCAATTGTCTCCAGCAATTTCAAGCTTTCCACACCGTGAATCAAAGAAACAAAAGCGGCCATATACTTCACTTTATTAGTTTGTAAATGACCGATCATATGCCATTCTATATCTTTGGGAAGTATCTCGTACTTCTCCGCCAATTCCTGTACCCGGTTTTCCCCGAATACTCTCTGCCCTGCCTCGTATGCCTCCTCTATCGCCTCCACGGGCTTTGTTTTCGATACGGCAACTAATTTTACACCTTCCGGCAAACTACCAGCAATCTCTTTCAAATTTTCTACAATACTGCTCATTCCTTTTCAACATTTAACATACCCTTGAAATACTACGGATTCACAAATATAACGTAAAATCAGCATATAATGTCAGGATACAAGCGTTAAAAATTAACGTTTATAATCTTCCGTTACAGGTTCTCGTGTCACAAGTTGCAAGTTAATTGAATTTTATCCGTGGATGATATTCCCTCGACCCGGAGAATAAGAAAAGTAAAAAACGTTTCATGTTCTTCTACTCTCACGGAATTTTGTTAATTTTGAATCTTGAAAAAGTGGAAACATGCACAGGTATTTTATTGAATTAGCATATAACGGAAGTGAATACAACGGTTGGCAGATACAACCCAATGCTCCCTCTGTCCAGGAAGAAATCAACAAAGCACTTACCCTCCTGCTAAAACAGGAAATCAACGTGACCGGAGCCGGACGAACAGACACGGGAGTACACGCATCGTTTTTCGTGGCCCACTTTGATAGTGATGTTGTCATAGACCACACGCAAGCCCTGACGAACAAGCTCAATCGTTTCTTGGGAAAAAACATCGCAATCAAAGATATTTACGCCGTACAGCCTGACATGCATGCTCGCTTTTCGGCTATCTCGCGTACGTACAAATATTATATCAATAAAAACAAGAATCCGTTTACTTACACGTTTGCCTACCGGCCGCATCCCTTACCGGACATCCGGTTAATGAACAATGCTTGTGGACTTCTCCTGCGTTACGAGGACTTCACCAGTTTCTCCAAACTGCACACGGATGTAAAAACGAACATCTGCCATTTGATGGAGGCCAACTGGAAAGAAACAGATGAACAACTTGTATTCACGATCAAAGCCGATCGTTTCCTGCGCAATATGGTACGTGCCATCGTGGGAACATTGCTGGATGTAGGACAAGGACGTATCACGCTGGAACAATTCCAACAAATTATCGAGAGCAAAGATCGATGCAAAGCAGGGACTTCTGTTCCCGGAAATGCTTTATTTCTTTGCGACATAGAATATCCCCCGTGTAAACTATAATATCAAAACACATGAAAACAAAACTATTCATCATATCCTTGTTCTTGATTTTACTCACGGCGAGTACGTCGGCTTCTATTAAGTTGTCCAAAGACGCCACGATCAGCATCCTGACGTGTTCCCCGGGTAACGAACTCTATTCGCTGTTCGGACACACGGGCATCCGGGTGGTTGACAAGGCAAACGACATGGATATTGTTTTCAATTACGGGACTTTTGATTTTGCAACTCAAGGATTCTATTTCAAATTTGCACGTGGTCTACTCCCCTACCAATTATCGTGTTCCGAATTCCGTCGTTTTTTATCCTCCTACATCTATGATGAACGTAGCGTGTATTCCCAGACCTTAAACCTGGATTCCATTCAAAAACAATATTTAATGGATTTACTTTTCGAAAACTATCAACCAGCAAACCGGGAATACCTTTACAACTTCCTATATGACAACTGTTCAACCCGGGTACGGGACATTATAGAGAAAAGCACGAACAATCAAATCACATGGATAGCTCAACCTTCCACGAAAAGTTTCTGGAATCTTCTGGACGAATATCTAAGTCGTTTCCCGTGGATTCAATGGGGCATTCACACGATCCTCGGGTCTCCCGCAACTTCCACTGCAACCATCCGGGAACAAATGTTTCTTCCCGACTACCTCATGTATCATTTAGATTCCGCAGCATATAATGGAGCTCCACTTGTGCAACCAATAGAAACGGTATACGAAGTCCCGGAACAAGATCTTTCAACTCCCTGGTACTTCTCCCCGTTCTTCGTTTTTGCCATCTGCACGCTTGCACTCATTTTACTTTTACAAAAAGCAAAAAGCCGGCGTTTACTAAAGGCAATCGCCATTCCATTCTTTATAGCGACAGGTGTTGTCGGGTGCCTCATCGTCTTTTTGTGTTTCTTCACGAAACATCCCACAATGTTCCCCAACTTTAATACCTTCTGGGCGAACCCGTTAAATCTCGTCACCGCCTTCTTCCTCGGGAAACGCTCTCTTCCGTGGATTATCAACAAATATCTGTTTATCTACCTCTATCTCTTGATCATTGGCTTTTTACTATGGTTCTTGTTCGTTCCGGCAGTTCCCTATGCATCCATGGTCATCATGGTATGGATGATATACCTCTGCATCCGTCTTCGACAAAGCGGGAAATAATATTTTTCGAGATTCTTTGCCTCAGCTCTTGCAGATTGAAATAAAACCTCTATATTTGCACTCGCAATTCAGCGATGGTACCATAGCTCAGTTGGTAGAGCAAAGGACTGAAAATCCTTGTGTCATTGGTTCGATTCCAATTGGTACCACTGATAAAGAGAGAGTTACAAAAGTGACTCTCTCTTATTTTATGGGCATTTTTAGGTGTTTTTAGCTTGATGTTTAAACCAGAAATTAAGCATGAATCCTTTAGAAGGAGCTATACTATCGGAAAATTGTATATGAATGATAAGTTGTTTTGTGATACGATTGAAGATAGAGCCAGACTTCTTCCTAATTTATGCAAAAATACTTCTTCAAATAGGAACTGCAAATGCAAGGAGAAAGTGGCTACAGAAACGGCAATCCCTGCCGGGACGTATAGGGTGACAATGGAATATAGCCCAAAGTTAAGAGGGTCCTTCCATATTTACATGATGTTCCACATTTCTTGGGGATACTTATTCACCCTGGTGTTGATGAAAAGTCATCATCCGGATGTATTATTGTTGGTAAAAATAAATTGAAAGGAAAAGTTTTCGATTCAAGGGCTATTTCGGATGCTTTGAATGCAATATTATTAAAGGAAAAAGATATTTGGATTACGATTGAGTAATGTCAAGCAACAAGTTAAAAAATCCTCAGAATATCAAAATCGATTTTCAGCCTTCGCTGAGACAATATGAACTTTGGAAGTTATTGCAACCAAATTATTGCCCTCATTGTGGAGGCGAAATTGAACAAGTTTTGAAAGGATACGATGTTCAGGGTAACCCGCAGTATAAGCCACAGTGTAAAGTATGTGAAAATGTGAATCTTCCACAACTAATATTAGGAGGTGGAGCAGCGGGCGGGGGAAAAACTTTCGTCGGTAGTGTATGGTTAATTAGTTCATGCATGAGATTTGCTGGAATCCGGGCTGTTGTGGGTAGAAAAACATTGAAGTCGCTAAAGGAGTCCACATGGAACACGATTAAAACAATCTTGAAAGACTGGGGACTCGCCGAGGGAATAAACTACAAGATAAATAATATCGAGGGAACGCTACTCTTCTGGAACGATTCTATCATCATAATGAAAGAGATGAGTAACGCCCCCAGTGATCCCAATTTTGAACGATTCGGCTCCAGCGAGTTCACCATCGCTTTCGTTGACGAGGTGTCTGAAATCTCGGAAAGGGCGATAGAAGTGTTATTCTCTCGTTTACGGTGGAAGATTCACGACACGTTCAAGACTCCAAGAATGTTACTCACTACCAATCCCACGATGAACTGGGTTCGTTCCAGGTTCGTGCAGGATGACGAGGGGGAGAAAGTCACACCGAATGAAGGTGAGGCGTATATACCTTTTACCGTGTTTGATAACCCGGATGTAGCCTTCAGGCAAGTTTACGAGGCAGCCTTGAACAAGATCAGGGACCAGGCCACGAAAGAAAGATTACTGTACGGGAATTGGGATTTCATCGAATCCAACTCGATGGTAATATACAACAAGTTTAATGGAGAAAAACATCTTGTTCCTGGCTTGAAAGAGAAAGTGTACGATCCCGGCAAACCCCTGATCACGATCTGGGACTTTAACGTCGCCCCGTACATGTCAACGTTAATCGCCCAAATAGATTACGACAACAAAATCGTTTACATTCTCGAAGAAATCATCGGTAAAGCCGAGGACAAGGAAAACAACACCCCCACTCTAGCGAGAAAATTAAAACAAAAATTTTACCGTGAAAAACAAATTGGCGGTATCGATGTCACCGGTGATCCCGCCGGGCTACAACGATCCACGACGAACGAGGACGGGATTAATAATTACACTATTATCTCGGATACATTTGGCAAGGGTATCTTGCGTCCCCGGGTCAAATTACTAAAGAAACAACCGCCCCAGGTAACCCGTTGCGAGTTCGTGAACGAGGTGTTCACGGGCTACAACGGGTGGGGCATTCAAATTGACATCCGGTGCAGGAAACTAACACAAGACCTGATCTACCAGTTAAAAAACGAGGATGGTAGTAAAAACAAGAAAAAAGTTACTGACCCCAAGACTGGTGTTAAACACGAGAAATATGGACATCTTTCTGATTGTTTGGACTACCTACTATGTTATTACTTGAGAGATAGCTGGTACAAATACAAACGGGGTGATGACGATGGAAGTATTCTTACAACGGCACAATACAACGAGGGCTTTAATTACTAGACGAATAACATGTACAGGAGATTTTTAAACAACAACGACTATCTCGGGATAATAACCCCGGAAGCCCTCGCCCAGATCACGAGGGGAGATAACGAACGCTTTATTCAAGCGGAAGAATCGGCAGAAATAAGTATAGTAGAATATCTTAGCGAGAATTACGAGATCGAGAGGGAGCTGAACAAGGGAAAATACATAGCTGAATACGATCGACAAATATGTTATCCTTGCAGGGCCCATGTTTATTATCAAGGCAAAATACATGAAGTAATCAAGGCTATAGGCGGCTACAAGGCTCCTGCTGACGTGGAATACTGGGACGAGATAATTGACATTAACATCGACACTGAAAATCTCCTGCGTTATTCTCAATTTGAAACGTATAGAACTGGCGACACGGTGCAATACAATGACTCCGGGTACATTTGCTTGCATGACAACGGGTACAAGTTTGAGAACATTAGAATTCCAATGGTACACGGGTGGATCGAGGCAGAAACTTACGTCTGGCAACCAATCGACTACAATCAATGGGAAATCGTGTCATTCGAGGGGAACTATTACACGTTGTTGAGCCAAGACTATTTCGACAACAATCTTACCCCCATGGAGAGTAATAACTGGGGCGCCATTGCCGATTATAGCAAGGAGTACAACGAGTACGAGCTATCAGAACACGAGTATGTTGTTTACAAGGATAAAGTTTATTACCCGGAAATTGACGTTAACGCTGACACCCCGACTATTGGGTACAATATCTCCCAGGCTGATCCTAGAAATTACAACTTGAAAAAAACACATGACACGCCTTGCCATTTATGAACTCACGAAATTGATCGCCCCCAATAATGTTAGCGTGATCCGGGTTAAAGATTACGAGGATTCCATCAAGTGGCTCAACGATGCATCAAAACTAAAGATTAATCCCCAGATTCCTCGAAAAATTGGAGAAGACAGGAAACCGGTTACAGATTGGCAGATTTCTACTTTCCAGACTGAATTTGACCCTTACAAGAACCCGTGGCTCACGTGAGGTTTAAAAGATTATAATTATATATTTAAGCTAATTCTGAAAGTCGATCACTATTACAAACTCGTTGAACAAGGTAATAATAAAAACCGTTCGAAATAAATCGAACGGTTTTGGCCATTAAATTGTGTTTCACAAAAAATCGACAAAAGCACCTAGCTAAATTAGATATTTTACCCTTTCTTTCCTATTCTTCATCTTCTTTTTGACCTTTTCCATGCAATTTATTCAGTTGCCTATTAATACCCGTTATTATTATTTTATTCTATATAAATTAAAAAACGTCTTAATAAGTAACTAATAAAAGGTTATGCTATTCTTTTTATTTTTGATATTGAAAAGCCATTCGTCTCCTTTTTTTGTTGCATGCAAAATAAATTTTAAGCTTTTAGTTTGTTTTTCATTAAAATCACAACCATGGATAATTGCCTTATGTTTTCTCATCTTCAATTTTGTAATGGCAATAACAAGCTTATGTTTATTAGGATTATAAGATTTTTCATTTATCACTTCTATACCTCTCAATTTAAAATCACGATGGATATAGTGATTTTCCAATACATGCTTAAAATTCATAGAATCAAATACTACCGTCAACAATTTTGTTGTGTCATTTTCAATGGATTGTCCCATGACAATGTTTGATAGCATCAAAAAGAAAAATAATAATAACGAACAATACTTCTTCATTTGTATTAAGGATTTTGCTGTAGATATACCTTTGCTTTTCACAATGTGATAATCAAGTATATCTACAAAGATAGTTAATTATTTACTTCGTTGCTCTACAAATATTGTTTTTCCATCAGATGACAATTTAACGACCCCACCAAATATTTCAACTTCCATTGCTTCAGTATTTGTCTCTGGTCCATTTGTCGCATAGTAAGATAATAATTCCAATGTTGAAGGATGAACTTGATAATCACAATAATGTGTAAATTCATGGCACACGCTTGCAATGATTAACAAATTAAGTTGATCATCGTATGCACTGGGATTCTTTTCATATTCTTTCACGAATTTGAGATTTATCTGAATACCATCGGGTTGCTGGGAATTAAATTTTCCTGTCACGGTACCTTCTGTCGTTTCAAATCTTGTAGCTTTTAATATAGGTCCGCGTCCATCAATTAAGTCCTTTTTCACTTCTTCAAGAGGTCTTTTAGTCAACCGTGAAATAACCTTGGCTAAAGAATCATTTACAGAATGTTTTGCAATTCCTTCTCTTATTGCTTTTGTCGTTTTTGGATATTTTTTTGCCAGTACAGTATCAACTAAAATCCCGACACAATTCGATGATCTTGATAACCCGCATGGATTTCCGTATTCATCGTATTCTTTAATATAATACCCCCCATCTAAAAGTCCTAAAGAATTGTCTGGATTCGTTCCTGGATTACCACTTCCCCCTCCTGTGTATTTACATTGTCCATGACAATATAGTTGTCCACAATAATCACAAGGATGCGCGCAGGGGATTTTACCACATTCTGAACAACGTTCCGGACATCTACAAGGATAATATCCACACCAAGAGCAAGTACATTTACACGGGTAGTCATTACACCAAGGGCAACATAAACAAGGTTCATTACCTGTCGTTTGAGTTTTACACTTCTTGCAAAACTTCACCACGACTTCAGGTATTGATGTACATTGCGGGCAGGTGAAAGGGTCATTATTGTGCTTGCACAGAGAACCGCTTCCCGCGAAACTCTCGTCATCCCCAAAGGAGCGAGCCGTTACAAAATCCTGCATCCTAAAAGAAACTTCTCCTTCTTCTAACTTTCTACCACCCAGTTCGTCTTTGTACGTGAAATCCAAATGTCCTTTGTTTACACCATTTATATACCTGAATCCCGCTCTTAAACCTCCTTCTAGATCAGAACAAAACAAAAGCCCACTGAATGTGCCCCCGTAATAGCGTAAATTTTGTTCCATGTTATGTACAAACCTCGGTGTCAAACAATCAGGTATAAAAGTAACCACAAACATCTCAGTATTTCCACCATCCCTTTGTGCCACGATCAACTTTTTAAATGCCATTGTTATCCTAGTTTTTTCCTCGCCTACCCCATGTTCACGTTGATAAACCCGGGTTGAACCAGGTGAAAAAATTGGCACTTCAACAATGACCGATTGATCTGTTACATAAGTTTGTGCCTTATCCCACTCTGGCGTATTATTCTCCATAGACCGTGATCCATTTTCTTTTTCGAATGATAAAGAGCGAAGATTTGTAGCCCTTGTTTCAAAAAATTTTTTAGCCTCTTCTTTAGAAAATGTATTCATACCTCTCTCCCGGGAATCAGAGACTTTCTCATCTGTACACGCAAAATAGAAACTAAACGAGAGCAACGTTAATATGCTCAACAAAATTCTTTTTTTCATAATTCATCATTTTAATTCATTCCTAAAAAATAATTTAACTAATCTCTTTTGTTCTTTTGCAAAATAACTTATGGTTCACCTCCTTTCATTTTTAATTGTTTCAGTAAAAATTGACGAGCCTCATTTTTTGATTCAAGCACGGTGGAATTGACCACCTTATATTTGCTTGCAAGTATTTTATTAGCAATTTGATTTGCATTGTCTATCTGATTTGTGAGTATGTATAAGTTCAATAAATGACGCAATGGTAATACGCGAGAAGGAATCATGTTATAAGCTTTAAGCAGATATTGTTCTGCTTCTTTCTTGCGTCCTAACTCGATACAACATATTCCCATTTGACAATATATATATTGAGAAGTTCGAATTTCAGATAGTAATGTTATGATTTTTAATGCTTCGCCATAGTTTTTCCTATTTAAATAAAAATCGGCCAAAGCACTTAAATAATCAAAATCCTTAGATAGTTTATTTATGAAAGAATTTGCTTCATAAATGAATATTGAATCTGGCTTGTTATACCTGTTTGACAAACATGAATTCGCTTCTATTCTAACAAAATGTTCATGCCCTCCAGCTAATAACAGAGAGAATAGTAAACCGAGTAAAAATAACCGAATGGAAGAGGAAAACGATATATCTTTATTTACCATTGGGGAATCACTTGCCCCAAACGCTAACAACAAGACAAACAAAATCTTAAGCGATAGACAACTAAAAGGATAACTAAAAAAAGAAACTATCAAAATAGAAATCAATATCGCCTGCCCAATGAGGCGGCTAGGATTCTTTCTAGTTTTAAAATAATAATAAAGAACTAAGCTAAAAGTACATAACCCAAGTATACCTTGTTCGATTACAATAAGAAGATATTCGTTAAAAATATGAATATTATCACCCGCCAACATGGAAAAGTCTGAATTCGGATGCGAAATAAAAAATTCTGATTGCTCTAGCATATATTGAACAGGGAAAGATGATATTCCGGAGCCAATCAAAGGGCTCTGTGTTATAAGCCGTAAACTAATAAACCAGATGAACAATCGCCCATTAGCCGAATCCATTTTGTACATGTATAGTGCTAACCCGCTTCCAATTATCAATACTAATACAAGAAGAATTAGTAGAGGTTTGCGCTTGATATATTGTTTGATTTTACTTTGAAAAGAAGGAATCATCTTCCACAACAAGAAAAAACATCCACTAAACAAGGCCAACCACGAGGCACGAGAGCGAGAATTAGCAATCATCATCCCTAAGAATAGAATACATATCATTAATATCAGGATAGACCATTTATTATTCCCCCTCCTTACAATCAGACCAAACGATCCAATAAACGCAACTGTAATATAAATACCCAAAATTGCAGAATTAGAAAAAACACCGCTTAAGGGCATTAGTGTCAAGGCTGAATCAAAAAAATAATAGTGTGTATGTAGAGCGTATAGTCCCTGAATCATTCCTGCACATATCAAGTAATAAAAGAATATATGATTATTTCTAATTTCTCTTGCAATAACATAAAGTAATAATAAACTAACCCATGTCAAATAATCCTGACAGCCTGATTCTGTTGATATAAACAAAAGGTTTATTCCAGGTACTAGCATGCTCAAAAGAAAAACATAGTCCAAGACCCGAAGTTTGAACGATTTGACAAAAATCAAAGTCGACACACAAGTAAGCACGCTTGTGTAAAATAGAATAAATACAGAATGGAGGCCCGGCATGGATTCGCCATGGCTACATATAAAAGGTAATAAAACATATAATCCCCCAAGTATATGTTGTAACACATACTCCATTTTAAATTTTAAATTCATAAAATCAATGTATTACCAGAATCTCACCATTCCATTCTCAAACGTAAAAACTCTTTCCTCCACTCCAGTTGAGCGATTTCTTAACCAATACAACGCACCCGAAGGTACATTTTCATATTCCAAGTACACGTCTGTTGCTGTTTTCCGACCTAATGAAACCCAACCATCTTTATCTTGATAAAATAATTCATATTGATATTTTGGATATATACCATTTCCATCCCCTCGTGGAATCACTACCACACGTTCTATTGCAACAGGTTTTCCAAAATCAATATCTAAATCGCCAACTATTTTTGTGTTAGATAAAGGGTTATCATCAAATAAATTCAATGGATAAATACATTCATTACCTTTAACGTCACCTTTTAGACGCTCTCCATTTTCATCCTTGATTAATAATTCTGCAACTTCATGATTATATCCTATAACTCTAATAAACCTGTATTTTTTCCTCAGTTTCGTGTTACACTCGAAATACTCAAGATTGGTTATCGAATCTATCATGCAAATTGTATCAGCAGGTATAAATGTAGAATTATTTGCAGCAACGATCTTTATTCCTCTCAGCGATTTAGCTAACTCACAAATACGACTATTTTTAGGATATTTTCGAGTCAAAAAAAATTTTTGTAGAGATAGTGTATCCGGAATTAATTCTCGAACCTTTCCTATATTATTCAAAATAAAAGGATATGATAAATGCTTCATAAGATCTCCAGTGAAATAAACTGGCGTGTAAACAATACCTCTCCCCATATTATTAAAAATAGCCTTGCCGTTATTATTTTTTGCCCACCATATTGGTCGCCATTCCAATTCATTAAAAACGGCAAGATAAATGTGATTAGGACAAAATATATTATCTCGGCTAGTTTCTATTGTTAGATCGCTAGTTTCCATATATTGGTTCGTTACATCTTTATTAAATGAATCTGTGAATAATGCCGGTATTTTTTCTCCCTTGGCAGGTGTTGGAGTCGGGTTATGCGCAAAGGTTCTTCTTAATATTTTCGCCCCTTTTCGATTATCCACGAAGTCATGCTTAATATTCTTTTCCTCAGGTAAAAAACGTTGTACCCAGCCGTGAAATCCGTTTCGATTCGCGTAAAACGGTAAATAATCCACGGCAGCAGGAATACCTAGGATTCGAAGTTTAAATACTTCAAAGTTTGAACGCTCAAGACAACCCAATACAAAATTTTCTCCAAGAAAATGAATAACAGAATCTTGATTCATTCCCGGTTGTTCAAAAACATCCTGTAATTGCTTTTCAGAGTCAAGAGTGGGAAAATTAGTGTTTTTTAAAACAGAATTTAGATATCTCCTTGGTATAAATAAAGAATCTCTCCAATAATCCAGGGTTTCTTTATCAACCCGATAAGGCAACACGTAGTGCAAAAAAGTATCAAAACTAGTCTCTTGTAGCCAAGGAAGTTTATCTCGCAATTTGAATGAAGTTTCTATATGTTGTATTAAATAACCAGAGGTTATTATCTTGATATCTTCTATACATAATGAAGTTCTTTTTACCAAAGCAGATTGTCCAAGTAGTATATCGCCAGTCTTCTTAGTAAAAAAAGATATATTTCTATTAATCCTAGCGCTATCATGAAATTTTCGAACCAGTTCTCCATCATAGAAATGATGTCCTGGCATGTTAGTGATCAGAAAAATTGCAGCACGTAATTTCAAGGAGTCGCTTTCTTCGGTGGAGTAAAAAGATAATACTTTTTCTAATTCTTTCCTGTTATCACCACTCCTTACCAATGCGTCTTCAAGTGACGTGCTCGATTGACGACATGCCCCCAACAAGCAAATTGTATAAGAAATGAAAAATACTTTTATAATATACATATTTTTATATATTTTCATTACATGACTTTTAAGTTAATATACACTTTCTCACACGACACTTCAAAGCTAAAAAGGAGGTATATTGCTATTATTTATTTTCATAAAAATAAATTACACATCTATATATAACTAGACTTCAATAGATTAAAAACTCTAAATTTTATTACATTTTTCAATAATTTCTTATCTGGCTAGATCATATCATATACACATTCAAGCTATGATAGTTGCTTTCCCCTAAAAATTGACACCGATCTAACATCAATATATACATGAAATCGTTACATTTGCGCCTTCAATGTAAAGGCCTGTACAAGGTCACGTGGCAGTATTAATTTAACGAAACATCAATATCATGACAAAAGCAGACATCGTTCATAGAATCGCCGTAAAAAGCGGTATTTCTAGAAAAGAAGTTGAAGTTATCGTGTCCAATCTAATGGAAACGCTTAAATCTAAAATGACAGAAGGGGAGAATATCTATTTGAGAGGGTTTGGCTCGTTCATCATCAAGGAAAGGGCCCAGAAAACCGCCCGTAATATATCCAAGAACACGACTATAATTATCCCGGCACACAAGATCCCGGCTTTTAAACCCTCGAAAGAATTCGTGACTGGAATGAAAAAATAAAAAAGACAACAACAACCTACAGGACCCGCCATAGAAAGCGGGTCTTACTTTTACACAAAGCACTTCAAAAATAATCACCAAATTTACCGTTACTCGCGCCTTCTTCCTATTCTTTGAAAAATGAATAAACATGGAATACATCGCAATTGAAAAAGAAGGATTCGACTCGCTGCTTGAGAAAATCAATGAATTAACTCTAGGTATAAAGCAATGGGAAAATGATACCAAACGAGATAACTGGATTGAAAATTCAGAACTCTGCAAATTACTGGGAATCTCATCACGCACTCTCCAGAATTACCGACAGCGAGGAGTCTTGGGTTTTTCTACCATCGGTAGAAAGATATACTACAAGATTGAAGACATTCAAAAACTTATAGTGGAAAAAGGAATTTCTTCAGTAAACACACGGGAATTATTCAATAAATAATAAACATGGAATTAATAACAAAAGAAGACTGTGAAGACATTATCGGCTCGTTAGAGTTATTATCAACCTTATTCAAGACCCACGTTTCTAACTACAAGCAAAATTTGAACGGGGAAAGGTTTTACTCGGGTAACAAGGTATGCAAACATTTGAACATCACCAAAAGAACTCTTCAAGAATACAGGGATTCTCGACAAGTTTCTTATATATCGCTTTTTGGTAAAACGCTATATAAAGAATCTGATATACTTATCCTTTTACAAGAAAACTATATCCCAAGATTGAATTACTAAACCCTTCCCTTCATTCCTTTTTCATAATTGTTAATTACTGCTACCCCACTAACAAACAACGCTCCATATAGAAAGACTTTAGATGAAATTCCGTATTTTTGTCATGAGGTTCTTTGAACATGTTGATGCAAAACGATGCAAACAAAAATATGACCATTCATGGGTAATTCTAAGCATTGGTTAGCAATCAGTTGTTGAGATAGTTCGATTCCTGGTGGTACCACTGAAAATAAGAGAGTTACAAAAGTAACTCTCTTTTTCTTTATGGGCATTTTAGGTATTTTTAGCTTGATGTTTAAACCATGTTTAAACCAAAAATCAAGCACTAACCACTCATTATCAATTAATTTATTATGCATCAAAAACATTGAAGAATGGAAATCATCCAATCATGCTTAGAATTATCCAAAACAGGTAGACAAAATATGTACTATCCTGAAAAAAGTTTACAATAAACCTATATCAAAATTGCTAAAAACACATTTCGCTACAAAGTGGTATATAAATGCTTAAAATAAACAGTATTATAGATGCATTTATTATATATAGTTTTCATTGATATTTCTATTCAAAAAAATAGCTTTCATAGCTATTTTGCATCATTTTATTTTGTTATTTCTAATTTTATTTATATATTTACAGTATGCTAGAATTGACGTAAAAAGTACATTTAATAATTTTTTTCAAATCATCATGGCCATGAAAAGAACATCGCTCTCATTTTTGACGATAATCATTCTTATATTGTCATCGTCATGCGCCTCGCTAAATCAAAATTCAGCGAAAAAAGTAATTACAACAGCTATCAAAGCAAAAATCGACAGCCGGAACTACGTTATTGAAATGCCCAAAACACTTACGACCAATTACAAGCGTATGTTCATACCGGAATATATCCACGTGAGCGGAGACTCCCTGCTCTCTTTCACAGAATACGATAATCAAGATGAATTAAACAATTACCAGAAAGATTTTGTCGAGCAAATGCAAAGTGCCAAGTATAAAATCTTTGATTACACGCAAACACAACACCGAGGAGGTCGAATAGAAGTCAGTTTTTGGTATAATTCTGTCTACAAAGGGAATGATCCGCAAATTGTGGTGATAAACCAAGGAAATCTAATCCCCGTACGATACAAGTTAGTGTTTGGACGTTCCAATAAAGTTCGTATTTATAGGGATTCATATGCTATCGCCGGAATATTGAAATTATAATTAAGTTTTCATATTTCCAATATATTTCGCTCATGCTGTATTCATATACAGTATAATGTTATTGTCAAACTAATAAATGATTATCGCCTCTATCGCGAATCACATTACCATTCTGCTTACGAAATAATCAGTTTACCATATCCTCAAGAAATCACTTTTTGGATATCAATATATAGAGAAACAGAGAAAGATGGCAAAATGTCATACGAATATATTGGAGATCGAGAATTTCCTTATCCCCCGTATCCATATCAAAAATAAAAAAAAGAATGTAATAAAAACTGAAATTCTAACACTTTTATAAAAAGCCGTAAAGGATATTCAGTAAATAGCAAAAAACAGAAGAATTTTACTGATTAATTTCTTCTGTTTTTTCTTCTTGATTCACAAGATACTTTTTAAATGGCATTTTCAATCCCTTAATTATTCTAGGACATCCCCCAACCAACACGTAACAAGGGGATAACTAAAAGATAAAGATGACTCCACTCAGCTATATCTCGGCTTTAAGTCGTCTTTATCTTGGTTTTGTCCAATATCCTGCAACTTATTTCGGTGGTATAATACATAAATTATTCAAATTATACTGGAATTTTTTTTTCTTATTTTACTTTTGTGGTCGCAAAATGAATAACAGAAGATGAAAAAGGATGAATTAAAAGGCCATTTATCCATGACCACAGCAAATATGATGTGGGGATTGATGTCTCCCATCTCGAAAATGGTACTTATTACCAGCATCATAACACCTTTCATTATTGTCGAAATCCGGGTTATCGGGGCTGCCATCTTATTCTGGATTGCCTCCATTTTCACCAAACGGGAACATGTGTCCCCTCCTGACCTGTTGAAACTATTCTTCGCCTCCATGTTAGGAGTGCTTTTCAACCAAGGATTGTTCACCATAGGACTTGGCATGACCTCCCCGGTAGATGCCTCCATCATTACAACAAGTACTCCTATTCTAACAATGATCATTGCTGCAATTTACCTGAAAGAGCCTATCACAAGCAAGAAAGTATCGGGTATATTTCTAGGTGCCTCCGGAGCCTTATTATTGATCGTAAGTAACCAAAATACCGGAGGAACAACTCATAACAGTAATATTTGGGGAGATATTGTTTGCCTCACAGCCGAACTTAGTTTTGCACTATATCTTGTTCTGTTCAAACAACTCATCAGTCGTTACTCTCCTATCACACTCATGAAATGGATGTTCACTTACGCGGCAATATGTATCATTCCATTTTCTTTTCAAGACATAACACATCTGGAATGGTTATCACTTGAACCCAATATATGGTATGGTCTCAGCTTTATCCTGCTGGGTAGCACGTTTGTCAGTTACCTGTTGGCACCTATCGGACAACGCTATTTACGTCCTACCGTGGTAAGTATGTACTGCTATGTACAACCGATTGTCGCAAGCTGTGTTGCCGTTTATTGGGGTATGGACTCGTTCAACCTATTAAAAATTATCGCTGTTATTTGCGTTTTCTCCGGAGTTTTCCTGGTAACACGCAGTAAAAGTCGGGCAGACATGGAGGCGGCCGCATGAAAGCGTTATTTTTCAAAATCATTCCTTACGTAATTATGCTACTCGCCGTGTTGGCTTGGGCTTTCGGGTTTGTCCTCTACAAGGAAACACTGATTGCTTGGTGGGAACCACTCTCGATGGCTCTTATACTCGCTATTGCAACTCTGTTTTTATATAAAAAATGGCAATGGCTAACTCATTCCGATAATAAAATCTTGAACGGTATATGCCATCTATTTCACGCAAGCGCTTTCTGTTATCTCATGATTTTGGGCGGAAACTTCATGCTCGCAGATCCATCTTCTACCCGGGAAGAAAAAGTAACCGTACTTTCAAAACATATCGAAACTCACAAGCAGACCCGTAGAGTCGGAAACCACCGTTATGTTCCGGCCGGAGAAAGAAAAAAATATTACCTGCAAGTAATTTTCGAAAACGGGACACGAAAAAAACTCCCGGTTTCACTCTCCACCTATAACAAGACACGTACGAACGCAACCAGAACTCTAACCTTGGAAAAAGGATTCTTTGGTTATACTATCATCAAAAAAGGAATATAAAAATCAGTTCTACGGGTATAGATCATTTGCCTGTTGAAAGTAGGATGCCATCTGATGTACCAAAATAGGCGGTGATAACACCCGGTTTGGGCATGCAGGCAACACAAGACACGGCAACGATCATCGACACGATCAAACCAATCATGAATATCAAAGCTTTGCAAACAAAAAAATTCTAAAAAATGGAAATAAACGAATGAAAAATATGTTTACTTTTGCCTTCGTATAGCAACCCAAATGCATTTATGAAGGTTCAAATAGAAGAAAGTTGGCAACAACGCTTGCAAGATGAATTTGACAAGCCCTATTTCGAGAAATTAGTGATGTTTGTCAAGAGTGAATACAAGAAAGCTCATGTACTTCCTCCGGGACACCAGATATTTCATGTATTCAACGCCTGCCCTTTTGAAAAAGTAAAAATTGTCATCTTGGGACAAGATCCCTATCCTAATCCGGGCCAATATTACGGGGTATGTTTTTCCGTACCGGATGGGGTAGCCATTCCCGGCTCTCTGGCAAATATTTTTAAAGAAATACACATGGACCTGGGGACCCCCATCCCGACTTCCGGGAATCTGGACCATTGGGTAGCCCAGGGGGTATTCCCCATGAACTCGGTACTCACGGTTCGGGCGCACGAAACGGGATCTCACAGAGACAAAGGCTGGGAAATTTTTACCGATGCCGTTATCAAAAAATTAAGTGATGAACGGGAGAACTTGGTTTTTATGTTATGGGGAAGTTATGCCAAAGAAAAAATGTCTCTTATTGATACTCGCAAACATCTTGTGTTAACCACCGTACACCCCTCTCCCCGTTCTGCCGAGTATGGTTTCTTCGGTTGTAAACATTTCAGTAAAGCCAATGCCTTTCTACGAAGTAAGGGTATTCAAGAAATCAACTGGTAAACATGAAATTAAAAAAAGCAGCATCTTGCAAGGATACTGCTTTTTTAATTAATTCTCTTTCAGGATACTGTAATAATAGAAGTCTATCACCTTCCCATTTTTCACGGCCGCCTTGTGCAACACCGCCTCCAACTGATACCCTGCTTTCTCCAATACACGCATTGATCCCGGATTGTAATCAAAAACCAAAGCGTAAAGTTTTTGGTAGCCGAACGTTTCAAACGCATATCGCGTGACGGCAGCCACGACTCTAGGCATGATTCCTCTTCCCCAGTAAGGTTCTCCCAGCCAATAACCGATTTCGGCAGTTACCCGTTCAATGTCTCCTTCTGAACCAAACCCGATACTTCCTACTGCTTTTCCATCCACCTCAATCGCAAATCGCATCGGGGGAGCAGGCATGGCGTGAACCATACTGATATAATCAAAAGCATCTTGTTTCGTGTATGGATGCGGAAAGTGATCCATAACATTATTCCAAATTTTCTCATTATTGGCATTTTCAGCTAAAGAATCACAATCCGAAAAACGCCATTCACGCACCACGAATCCCTCTCCTTCAATCCTAACTCTGTGCTTTTTTTCCCGTAACATTAAGAACTCATTTCCCTGATTCATCGATCGGGGCAAATCGCTTACACTTGTTTTCATAATTGCTAGATTCCTTGGAATCTCTCCTTGTTCATTTTTTGTTTTTGTATATTAAAACTACGCAAACATACGTAGTTTAATAATATCTTGTTCCGTCCCCCTCAAATAAATTTTTCAACCGTCAATCTCCCTGTAAGAGGTAAAGATGAGACAAAAAATAAGGGAGTCATATCCGTTTTGGATACAACTCCCTCTCCATTAATCATATGTATCAATCTAAAACCAAATTCCCCTGAGGATCAATTTCTACACTTATATCCATCGAATGTTCTTTCTGCAAAACAAAATGGTAAACATCACTACCGGAAGCGTATTCTATGTATTGCACGCTGGCAATGGAAAAACTATTATACGCCTCGCCCTTCAACACGTCAAGCACCACCTGGGGCACATCGGTCTTCAACACCGGCCAAGAAGTCTTCATCCAACCGTTATTCCGGTCAAACAAAATTTCTTTCACCAAACTATCATCCAAAATTCCGACTTCCAACATACCATCCTGCCAACGGTCAACCGTAACAACCAAAGCCTTCGGATACTGCCGGGTAATGAAACTACTCACCGCCGTCGGTAAAGTAGAAGCCTCTTCATTTACCTCCTTCACCAGCTCTCCCTTCTCATTGAAATAAATCAACATTTCCTCATTTCCCTTCTCTATCTCTAAGCGGTAAACCGTGGGCATATTCAGACGTTCCAGCATATCGGCATCTTCCACTTGCCAAGCACTATATATGCTTTCGTTAAACCCCGTCTTCACCTCTGCCGGAAGATTGGCAAACAGAACGTCCGTCTCCGTCATCATCCATTGACCGGATGCATCAAACCAAGCATCCACTTCCTGTCCGTTCTGATGAAATTCCGCCTTTTCATACACTCCTTTTTTCTCCCAACTCACGGCCACGGCATTCGGGAACTTCGCCTCAAAAGCGGCCACGACACTCTTTCCGGGGGTATACCCCTTATCATCATCGTCGTCATCATCATGACAAGCGGCAAAAACAAATAATGATGTCATCCATAACGTTACCATTAAAATCCTTCCTCTCATAATCTTTTTCAAATTTATCTGTTTAACAATCTTGTTTTCTGATACTCATTCTAACGAGAAAAAGAAAAGAAAGTTTCCGATGAAAAACTTCTCCGCAAAAGAATAACCAGCTCATAGAATACGTACTTTTGCACCGGATAAAGAAAAGTCATGAATACAAGTCACGTAATTATCACTCCGGAGAATATGACCAAGGACCGCAAGATCTCCATTTGTGTCTTCTTGTCCGGTTTCTCCTGTTTTGCCCAGTTATACTATTTCCAACCTCTCCTGCCAGATCTGGCTCAAGAGTTTGGATTATCAGCCAGCCACAGTAGTCTGGCCATATCATTCTCCACGCTCGGAATGGTAGTAGGACTGTTCACGGCAATGTTCGTGGCAGACTCGATTCCAAGGAAAAAACTGATTAGCGCGGCGCTATTATCGTCAGCCGTCTTTTCGGTAATCTGCTCTTATTCGCCCTCTTTCTTCTTGTTGGTAGCATTAAGCGCCCTGAAAGGATTCCTGCTATCAGGAGCCACTTCCGTATCTCTGGCTTATATATCTGAAGAAGTTCAACCCCGGAATAAAGGAAAAATCACCGGACTCTACATTGCCGGAAACGCCTTGGGAGGAATGGGTGGACGAGTAATTTCTTCCTATCTCAGCAGTGAATTCTCGTGGCGCATCGCCTCCGTCTCAATCGGTGTATTATGTGCCATATTTGCCATATCATTCCTGATATTCAGTCCCCGTTCAGTTAATTTCAAACCCAAGCGGGAAAGTTTCAAATCATTGATCGTTTCCAACCTTCACTTGATCGTCTCCGTGAAATTGATCCCCTTCTATCTGATCGGTTCCCTCATGTTAGGGATATTCGTGAGCTTGTACAATTACCTCGGCTTTTATCTGGTAAAAGAACCGTTTAACTTCTCCCCGTACCTAATTCACTATATCTATTTCATGTACCTGTTCGGGGTATTCGGCTCGATCGCCACGGCAAAATTGACAGCATTGTACAACCATTTCAAAATACTGAAAACAATCATCGCACTTTCCGTGGCAGGATTGCTCTTGCTATACATTAACAACTTCTGGATCGTCACGCTTGGACTGGCCATTTTCACGTTTAATTTCTTCGTGGTACACGTGATCTGTAACCGAATCGTCAGCGACTACAACCTCCAAAAACGCTCGGTCACCATCTCCATCTACCTCCTGTTCTATTACATGGGGTCCAGTGTATGGGGATCAGCCACCGGAGTCGTTCTCGACCATTTCGGTTGGCAGTGGTTTATCGCCGGACTGATTCTACTCACGTTCATCCTGTACGCCATCGCTTATAAAGGCTCGAAATTGATGGAAAACGAACAAAAGTAACCATCCGTTCCCACCCGTACAAACCGCAGAGAGAAACTAGGTTCTATCCTAGTGAAATCGATCATCAGGTAAAGTTTCTACCGAATAGAGCTATATTCACGTGATCAAGTTATTATTATACACCTATCCGAACGTTAACATATCCTACAATTCTACAATATTTTATTATTACAATAGGAGAGGAATAGGAGCGGAATGGGAGCAGAATGGGAGCGGCTAACAATATGATAAGAATTTGATGATTATTTAATAACCATATTTTAAATTATTTTAGATTTAACAAGCCTAGAATATTCCTTCAACCACGGGTATGCAGCTTTCATACTCCCAAAATCCCAAGGGTACACACGGAGACGCCCCAAATAAAAAAAGACTGAATAACTTTTATAGCTAAACAGTCTTTTTTGGCAAAATTCTTTCAATGGCTTACGTTGAAAAGAAAAAAATCATATTATTATTAACATTACAAAGATCAACAATTCCACCCTTTCCCGCAATCCCTTATAATAGGGATATTTCAATCAAAACATCACTCCACCTCATTAATATCGATGAGATTATTCAAAATAGCGTACACTGTAAGCCCGGAAACAGACTTTATCCCAGTCTTTCGAATAATATTTTTCCGGTGAGTAATCACGGTGTGTACCGATATATGGTGCAAATCCGCAATCTCCTTGTTAATCTTCCCCTTTGCCAGGGAAATCAAAATCTCTTTCTCCCGTTCGGAGAGTTCATTCTTATCAAGCAAATCAGCCGGAGTACTCAACGCATCGATTGAATGTAGTAACTTCTGTGCAATCTTATCACCATCATCGGCAATATCAATTGTCGTGTGATATTGTTTCAGAATGTCAGGATCGATATACTGATAAACTAACGCCACGAAAGCCGTGTCCTTCACCCCTTCAAACAACTCTTCCAGATGTTGCCGTTTCTTCAATTCCACGGCCGAAGGGTTAATAACTATAATATCCGGATTCAAATGATTAATTCTTTCCAGACAATGAAAACAATCGGCAACAACCGCTACCACCTCAAACTCATTCCTCGTTTCGATCAACTTCTTCAGCCCGGTTGAAATAATCATGGACGGCTCAATAATAACAATCCTATAACTTTTATTATTGTTTTGCATACCGTTGCTCTAATTTCATTACTAAAGGAACAAGTATTTTATCCTCGATTAAAGAATGTTTGCTCAAATCCTCTTCCAAGGCAAAGATTCCGAATAACACCCGGATACGCATATCCGACAACGTGTCTCCCGGTAAATATTTCATGATGATATTCTTCAAATCATTCAATTTATCATCAATATTACTATGATTCTCCCTGAACACCCCGATCTCGTAATCTTCCGGACGAGCCCCTTTCACCATATTCGAGATATAAGGGAAGACCGTCACTTCCTCGTAATCAAAATGACGAATCACCTCATTCTTGTATTCATTGAAAAAAAGATTCAATATTTGCTGATGTTGCTGTTCGCACCCTTCAGAAATCTCTTTTAACTGCTCCTGAATAGAAAGCATCCGGTTTTCCAAGTAATAAGAATGAGAATTTTTCAAGTAAGCAATCAACTGGTCCACGTTCGCACCTATTCCCTCGATCTCTTTCTCCGTCGGCAGGTATTGCTCGTTGCTATACACGTTACAAATCATCAGGAATAACGTACACGAAACATGATTCGCCTCGCAACATTCCCGGACTGTTTTATCCCCGAATCCCAGATTTATTCCAAACCGATGTAACAGTAACAACAGTGAATAATCAGCATGAATGACGTCCGCCAGTTTCATATCTGCGGAAAATAGATGTGAATTCATATCCTTATTTTTACCGCAAATATTGAAAATAATTGACTCAACACCAAGTTTATTCATTAGTTTATAGAATTATTTATGATATTTCAAGTTTTCAAAATTACAAATACATCATGAAAACCCACATCCTCAAAATCGGGTAAAAACACGCTGTCCACTCCCTATAATTGGGGAGTGGACAGCGCGTTAAATTTTACTTTTCAACTATACCAAATACCGATTATTTGTCTCTCCTGCCTGTATCGGGTAGACCAACACGAAACTATTGGATTGGAAATACTTGTTCAAATAATTGGGAATCCTACTCATATTTGCATGATAAGACAGCCGTTCCCGACGACTCATCACCACCCACAAAGTATCGTCACTCTTTATTTCCCGGGACATAATCAAGAAATCATCCCAATCATCAAAGGACGAAAATTCTGCCTCGATCGGCCTTTTTTTATATATCTCCTTCAAGTACATTGTCGTGTCTTCTGACGCATAGAACACAGCCTTCGCACCCGAATTGTGGATAATATTCCATACTTTATTCACCCACATCGGGAAACCGACCTCTTTTTCCGCCCGGGCCGGCACCACCACCAAATGACGTTTCACCGTGGCAATAGGTTGTATGGGGCGATAAATTAACGTGGTCACGTTACTCTGTCCCAAAATCGCCTCGGTCATATTCCCCAAAAAGGAGGACACGACGCCTTTTCCCTGATGTAATCCCAAAACCAAATCCGTAATACCCTGTTCTTTAATTACGCTGATAATGGCATTCGCCACGTTCAGATCGTACCGCAACAAATCCTGTAACACGTTATCCGTGGCCGAAGCCGTCGTAACCGCCATATTCAGCACCTTTTTGGATTGTTTGAAGGCCTTATCGTCCGATGCCTGATTGTTGATCACGTTCAAGGCAAAAAGCCCGTTCTTATTCTTCTTCGACTTGATCGCCGTACTCAAATTCACCAGCTCGGTCACGTTCTTCTCGTAGGACACCGGTATCAGAATACGTTCCTGATGTTCCCCTGTCCCCTCTTTCTCATCCGACACGTCATTCATCGCAATATTATGCGCCCCTTTCTGCGCGGAGAAAGATGCCATCGTGCAAGTCACCAGAATCATCAAAATCGTACCGTTCAACACACTCTCGTTCAACAGACGAATCGGCTCTCCTGCCGGAGTCTCTCCCAATATCACGTTATACCCCACCATCACGGCGGCCAAAGTTGCCGCTGCCTGTGCATTACTCAATCCGAATATCACCCGCCGCTGGTCCACCGACATCCGGAACGTCTTCTGTGTCATCCAAGCCGCCACGAATTTAGCCACGGTAGCCACCACGATCATCACCGCCCCTACTTTAATCGTGTCCCAGTTGGTAAAGAAAGCCCGGTAGTCGATCAACATTCCCACCCCTATCAAGAAGAAAGGAATAAAGATCGCGTTCCCCACGAACTCCACCCGGTTCATCAAAGGAGAGGTCGAAGGAATCAGACGGTTCAACGCCATCCCCGCAAGGAAAGCCCCGATAATAGACTCCAGTCCGGCCAATTCCGCCAAGTAAGCCCCCAAGAAAACCATGACCAGCACGAATATATATTGTGACACGTTATCCTCACACCGTTTGAAAAACCAACGTCCCACGATCGGGAACACGATCATCACGAAAGCAAAAAAGAGGATAATTGCCGCCCCCAGCCTGTACCAAAACCAATCATCCACCTCCCCCACGGCCATCTCCACGATCACCGTCAACACCAACAGTGCCAAAGTATCCGTGATCATCGTCCCTCCCACGGTAATTCCCACGGCCTTATCCTTCGTGATCCCCAGTTTACTGATAATCGGGTAAGCAATCAACGTGTGGGAGGCAAACATACTCGCCAGCAATATAGAAGTCAACATGGAAAAATTCAACACGTAAAGCCCGACAAGCGTTCCCAAAGCCATCGGCACCAAAAACGTGTACATCCCGAAGGTCAAACTCTTCCATTTATTCTTTTTAAAATCCCCCAGATCAATCTCCAGCCCCGCCAAGAACATGATATACAAAAGCCCAGCTGTTCCCGAAAGAATAATACTACTATCCCGCAACACTAGGTTAAAACCATTCGGTCCGATAATTGCCCCGGCAATAATCAATCCCAACAAATGGGGAATCCTCAACTTATTCAACAATAAAGGAGCAGCCAAGATAATTACCAAAATCAGCAGGAACTTCAAAACCGGGTCCGTCAACGGCAGGGTTATCGCGGCCTGTGTCATTTGCAACATAAACATCATCATTATTTATTATCCCCGTATTCCAGCATCTGTGTCAGAAAATCTGTCGGGTATTCTATTTTTACATCCATCACTTTCCCTTCTTCCTCCACCAATCTATATTTCGGATTAACAAAACCGGCATAAGGAGCCACGTTCAGTTTTTGATAACGTTCCAGCACTTCCTGATGCAACACGGGATCAATCCGTACCCCGTAATTCTCGATCAAATTCCTAGCTCCCTCGAAATCACCTTCCGACTTCACCCGTTGCACCTCGGCCAATAACCTCCCGAACAACTTCCGCAAAGCCTCGTAATCCCGGATCGTGAAATACGTCTTTCCATCCCGACTCACCCGCTCGATCACGTTATCCGCCTTGCCCTTCTCGTAAACCCAAGAGGCAATCAACTGGCGATTACGCATATGTGACTCTTCCAAATTATTTCCCAACTTCACCCGGGTCAACTGAACCATCAAACCGTTGCGGATATAATTACAATATTCGCTCTTTGCTACCTCCAACGAGGGAATTACCCCCAACTCCACCAGCTTCGGGTCCATCACGTAATACAACGCAAACAAGTCCGCACGAGCCTCTTCTATCGTGGAGTAATAATTTTTCAGCGATTCCTGTCCCACGCCCGGTAGCATCTTTCCGGAACCGTGTCCCAGACATTCATGCAAATCGGTATGCACGTTTCCCCCGACATACCCGTACGTCCTCACCAGTTCCTTTTCCTCGTCCGAATAGGCAAACTCGTCCAGTACCCCGGAATTCAGTGAAGCCCGGTCGTACGCGTACGTGATATTATCCAGTGTTACCGACTTACTGCCATAACGCTCCCGAATCCATTCGGCATTCGGCAAATTAATCCCGATCGGTGTTGCCGGATGGCAATCCCCACCCAGCATGGCAGCCTGTACCACTCTAGCCGTAATACCAACCACCTCACTCTTCTTAAAACGCTCGTCAATCGGTGCATTCCGTTCAAACCACATGGCATTATCCGCCAATTTACGTGTACGCTCGCAGGCCTCTTCGTCCATAATCTGAACCACGGATTCCCAACTGGCCTTGTACGCTAACGGATCTCCATACACTTCAATAAAACCGTTGATAAAATCTATCGGGGCTGCCACCTCCTTCACCCACTCAATAGAGTAGCGGTCAAACAAGGACAAATCACCCGTCTCGTAATACCGGATCAATAACTCGATCACCTCTTTCTGATGCGCATTACAAGCATATTCCGCGGCTTTCTTCAAATATTCCACGATACGGTGAATTTCTTTCCCGTATTTTCCCCCGGCAAACCACACCTGTTCCTTTAGTTGTTCATTCTCGTCACGTACCAGAGTAGAATTTAATCCCCAAGAAAGCAACGCATTCTCTTTTTTCTTCTCCCCGTAGAATTTCTCCACCTCTTCTTGCGTCACCCCCTCGTAATAGTGATTGGCAGACGCCTGCACCAGATCCTTCCCCTCGTCCAGTACCACCCGCTTCGCCATATATTCCGGATCAAAGATAACACGTTCTACTTCCTCGTACAACTGTTCCGCTCCCACTTCCCGAAGAAGTGACTTAAAATATTCAGGAGTAAACGAAGGGGTAAACTTTTCCATCGAATAATGATGATGTACTCCATTAGCAAAAAACACTTTTTTAGCGTACACCAGAAAAGCCTGAAACTCTTCTGTCTCCCGGTTTCCTTGATATGCCCGAAGAATACTTTCCAAAGCCGCCCGGACCCGAAGATTATATTTATTATTCTGATCCCAGAGAATATCTCTTCCGGCCAAAGCCGCCCGACTCAAGTAATAAACAAATAACTTTTCCCGCAAAGACAATCCCTCAAAAGCGGGGACATCGTAACGCAATATCTTTATATCATCAAACTGTTCCAATAAATACATTTGTTCTTTCATTCTGCACCTCCTGTTTCTGATGTTCCATGTCCGCTGATTTTCAACGAATCATATATTCGACGCACAACACCTCTAGCCGTGTCATCTCCTTTCTTATTACTGGAAATAAATTGATAAAGTTTCAATCCGGTCGTGTATAAAGTAATCTTAAATTCATATTCCGTCCCTCTTTGCACGTATGTTCCCTGCATAACGACCCCGCTCAAACCACCCTCCTCCACGTAAGCAATATCATTTTTCAAATCGAATACCCCGGGTTGATTCTTCAACTGATTCAATCCCCCATTCACAGCTCCCTCTAAATCAACCTGCCCAACTTCAGGAGTGTACTCGGTGTATAAATACATGAATTCCAATCCGTTTCCCTTATAACTAAAAGTTTGCATCTCTTTAACCAAAGGACGTACCTCCTCGGGCAATTTATTCATCACGTTCCCCACGGACTTCATTGCCTTGGGTGTCGCAAGAGACGCACCTCCCGCGTATGTCCCCGCGTACCACTGCTGCTCCAACACCGGAGTATCACCATCTCCATACAACTCGTCATAACTATCCTTCATCCCCTTTATTAGAAGCAAAATCATCAACATCACCAGTATTCCCCCTATCCCCCCGGCAATCAACCCCTTTTTATTCCCTCTCTTACCGGTCGGTTTTATCGTATCTCCTTTCTTCACCTGTTCTTCTGTCAGGCATACCTCTCGCTGAAAGTCCTCAAACGACTTCTCCGGATGTTTCACTTTCCAATCCTTGTAATTATCCACCAGTTTCCGGTTACACAAACCACATACCACCAAGTACTCGGACTTCACCTCGTTCAGGTGATTACAGTGTTTACATTTCAAATAATACATCTCTCACTTGTTATGATTAAATCGTTCCAATATCTGAGCCGAAGCCTTAATCGAACGCTTGTACCAAGCAAACAAAACTTGATAGCGTTCCTCCTCCGGCAAATGCCAATCTATATCTGTCTGTCGCAAACGCTGTACCACGCTATACATTAATAAAGCAGCACACACACTCACGTTATAACTCTCCGTAAAACCATACATGGGCACTTTCACGAACTCATCAGCCCTCGACAACACGTCATCCGACAACCCCGTCAACTCCGTCCCCATGAAAAAAGCCATCTTCCCCCTGTGAAGGTCAATATCATCAATAAAAGTATCTCGTTCATGCGGAGTTGTTGCCACGATCCGGTATCCCTGTGATTTCAACATCTCGATCGTCTCCACCGTGTTATTCTCTCTCTTCCGGTGCCGATGAACCGTCAACCAATCGGCAGCTCCCATCGAAATTTCGGAATTATCCGTGAAAGAATTCGTATTTTCAATTACATGTACATTTTGAATTCCAAAACAATCGCACGAACGCAACACTGCACTACAATTATGTTGCTGGTAAAAATCTTCGAGTACCATCGTGACATAACTCGTCCGTTCCGCAATTAACCGACGGAACAAGTCATTTTTATAGTCCGTCACAAACTCTCTAAGATACTCAACCTGTTCTTTTACAGTATGCATAATGCTATTTTAAGGTGACTTCGTCACGTTAAAAGTTACAAGTTTGCAAGTTACAAGTTCATTTTTCTCCGTTTTTCGCAACTTGCAACTGAAAAACCTACAACTTGTCGATGAACAAAAAAAGGGTGTCTCTAAACACCCCCTTTTAAATCTCTTAAATGGTAATTATAGTTGGCCTTCTAATTCAGCACCAGCTTTAAATCTCACCACCTTCTTTGCCGGAATTTGGATTGTTTTCCCGGTTTGCGGATTTCTACCTGCTCTTGCGCTTCTTTCAGATACAGAAAAAGATCCGAAACCAACCAATGCTACTTTTTCATCTTTTTTCAAAGATTCTCCGATCGTAGCTACAAAAGCCTCTAATGCTTTTTTAGAATCTGCTTTTGTCAAACCAGCTTTTTCAGCAATTGCGTCAATTAATTGAGCTTTATTCATAATAGACAGTTTTAGGATTAGAACTAATAAATTCTTTATATATTCGCAAATGTAGATATTTTCTTGATCAATGCAAATTTTTTATCAAAAAAACAAAGTCACTTTAACACATTCGGTTATAACCAATCAGCCCCCTCCTTGTTTCTTAACAAATTGCCTCTGCACAACCTTCTCCATCCATCGCGGCCGAGACAATTCCCCCGGCATATCCGGCTCCTTCCCCGCAAGGGTATAACCCGACAATTTCAGGATGCACCATCTTTTCGGTCTCCCTCGGTATTCTCAACGGAGAAGAGGTCCGGCTCTCCACGCCCAACAGAAGGGCATTCTCCGTGATGAACCCTCGGGCCTTTTTCCCAAATTGCTCCAACCCTCCACGAAGACGCTGGTAAACGACCTCGGGTAACCATTCTTGAAAAGAGGTTGCCTGTACTCCCGGTTTATAAGAACTTTTTGGTAAATTTTCACTTAAATGTCCTCTCAGAAAATGAGTTAATCGTTGAGCCGGAGCATACAAGTTCTTTCCACCCTGTTCCCAAGACACCCGCTCTAAATCCTCTTGAAATTCCAAACCGGCAAATAATCCCTTGTACCTCATCCCATTCAATTCACTCTCCCCGATCGAGGTTACCATAGCCGAATTTGCCCATGCCGTGTTTCTACCAGATGCAGACATACCATTCACCACTTGTTGTTCGGGTCCCGTGCAAGCCGGAACGACCACTCCCCCGGGGCACATACAAAATGAGTATACCCCTCGCCCATCCATATTCGTCACGAAACTATACTCGGCAGCAGGTAGAAAATCTCCCCGCCCTTGCGGGTTATGGTACTGAATCCGGTCTATCAATTCTTGCGGATGTTCCAGTCGAAGCCCCACGGCAAAATCCTTCGGTTGCATCAACACGGACCGGGCCTGTAACATCCGGTACACGTCACGTGCAGAATGCCCCGTGGCAAGAATAACGTGTTCTGCCTGAATCTCCTGATCACCCGTCACAACTCCTTTCACCCGGTTCTGCTCTATAATAATATCCCTCACCCGACTATTAAAACGTACTTCTCCACCATATTTTTCAATGGTCTTACGCATATGCACAATTACTTGGGGTAATTTATCCGTACCGATATGCGGGTGTGCATCAATCAATATATTAGGATTCGCCCCGTGATAGACCAAGATTTCCAAAATACGATCCACGTTCCCCCGTTTCTTCGAGCGAGTAAACAATTTACCATCCGAGAACGTCCCGGCCCCTCCTTCCCCGAAACCGTAATTCGAATCTTCATTCGCCACCCCGGTTTTGTACAAACGATTCAGATCCTGTTTCCGCTCTTCCACGCATTTCCCTCTCTCCAAAACTATCGGTCTTTTCCCCAACTCGATCAAGCGTAAAGCCGCAAATAAACCAGCCGGTCCGGCACCCACCACGACAACCGTCCCAGCAGACGAAACATCCCGGTATTGGGGTACAAATACTCGTTCTTTCTGTTCCACCCGATCCAGATGAACACCAACTTTCAGTTGAATAACAACCCTGCGTTGACGGGCATCTATCGATTTTCGCAAAATCTCCATATGCACGATTCTCTCCTGATCTACGTGCAACATCCTTGCCAATAGTTCATTGACAATCTCCCGATCACGTGCCTCTTCCGGCGTAATCCTCAATTCTATCTCTTTATACATAATATGGTGGCTTTGCCACGTTACAGGTTACAGGTTACAAGTTACAAGCTCAAAAGCTATTCGTTCGGAAACAAACCTGCAAGTTGTTACCTGTAACTTGAAACTATTATTTCGTGCGAAAATAAGAAAAAAATCATACCTTCGCACGACAGATTTAAACAATAATTACAATGAACAAGATAGCATTAATCACAGGGGCCACTTCCGGTATCGGAAAGGCTACAGCAACTAAGTTGGCCGAAATCGGATATAACATCATCATCACCGGACGCCGGGGCGACCGTCTAGCTGCACTGGAAGATGAATTAAAGGCAAAAGGCATTAAAGTATTGGCTCTTCAATTCGATGTTCGTAACAAAGAGGAAGTTCACAACGCAATCAGCAACCTACCGACAGAGTGGAAAAATATAGATATTCTAGTCAATAATGCAGGTCTTGCCGTGGGAACTTCTCCTATCCAAGACGGAATTTTGGATGATTGGGAACGCATGATCGACACCAACGTGAAAGGCCTTCTTTACATCACCCATGAAGTAGCCCCTTTGATGATCAAAAATGAAAAAGGACATATCGTCAACATCGCCTCCGTGGCAGGCAAGGAAGTTTATCCCGGTGGGAATGTATACTGTGCCACCAAACACGCCGTGGATGCCCTTTCTAAAGCCATGCGCATCGATATGTTGAAACACAACATCAAGGTAACCAACATCGCTCCGGGAATGGTCGAAACCGAATTCTCCGTAGTGCGTTACAAAGGTGACCAACAAGCCGCAGACAACGTGTACAAGGGTGTTACCCCTCTCACGGGAGAAGACATCGCCGACACGATCGTGTTTGCCGTGACACGCCCGGCTCATATCTGCTTGAACGACATCCAAATTATGCCTACCGCTCAGGCTAGTTCCAGAGACGTGAACAGGAAATAATAGAAGTATTCATAAAATATTCATTGAAGGAAATGCACTCTCGCAGTGCATTTTTTGTATATTTGCTGTATTATAATCAATTATGTATGAATAAGAATTTACCAGTAATCATTACCCTATTTATATGCCTAGTAATAGGCTCTAGTTGCAATGACAACAAAGATGACGGCTCAAGAGGCTTTATGAGTACTGCCACAATTATCGGGGACACAACAAACGGTTTCTATTGCTATCTGGATGGTGGGGGACTGGTAATCTCATATGACAAAAATCTCGCTGATGCGGAAAGAGGTTATTTCAGCTTTTATTATAACGAGGAAGACTGGGAAACCTCCACGAACGGTGAAAAGTTTATCAACAATGCCCATGTCGTCACGTGGTCAAAATACGAGGTAATTCACCCGATTAGCCAAGAGGAAGCTAATGACACAAACGTTGCCGAGAATTGTCAATTACCCTCATTATTGGGTATAGGCTATGGCTACCGTGGTTATTTCGATCTACATGCAGGTTTTTCCACATTTAACTCGATAACCGGAGAGAAAATTCAAGGTAAAATCAGTTTAGTATATGATCCTCAAGAACAAACTCAGGATTCACTGAAATTACAACTTTACTACAACCCGAATACTCCCGATGATTGGTCAAAAACTCAGACCGACTACGAAACCGTTTCATGTGATATTTCATCACTTGTAAACCTTCAGCAATGGAAAGATTCGGTAACTATTGTCGTAAAATCCGGAGACAAAGAAAAACATCACACCAAGATCAGCAAAAATGATTTCCTAAAACCCGGCAAGCATTAACTCATTTATAATCCTTTTCCCCATCCACGACAACAAAACTCTGCCGTAGCGAATTCCCCTTCGCATCCACGAGATAAAGCGTATGTCGTCCGGGGGCTACGTTCACCTCTAATTGGTGATGATAACGGGTTGTTCCCAGAAATTGATCGTCAATATGCCAGTACACCAACGTGGAAGGCTCTCGATGAGCCATTTCAAACACAACACCACGTACCACTCCCCCTAAATCTTTGGGAATAAACACCCGCAATCCTCGCTGCGGGTAAATCATTTCCATCACATCATCCTGCCCCCGCTGGCAATCGACACGATAAGGCGGCAATTTCTTGTAATCCGAATGTGTGCGGGCATAATACCACTCCTGCACGGGAGACAGCACGAACCAAGGTTCTATCCTCATGCGTGATACGGATTCACATTCCGAATCCACCCGAAATTTACCCGTCCGGTCAAGATTCACTAATCGATGGTAAGGACAAACCTCTGTTTTTTCCCCGGATCGAGCCACGTAAATAGTATCCGTCTCCGGACATATAGAAGATGCCCGATACCCACTCTTACGACAAACGGCAACCGCAGATAACTCCTCCTTCGGCATGTAAAAACGGGCATCTGTCCTCACCAAAGAGGCCACCTCAAACAAAATCGGAGCCGCAGCCCGTACCCCGATCAGTCCGGGACGTCCCTCGCCATCCGCATTACCAACCCACACCCCGATCACGTATTCCGGATTCACCCCTACCGCCCAAGCATCCCGGAAGCCAAAACTCGTTCCCGTCTTCCAGGAAAGATTCATCGAAGAAGCAAAATTCTTCCATCCCGACTCCAGGTCCGGCCGTTCCACGTCCTGCAAAGCTTTGAGAGTAAGCCATACTGCGGCAGCGTTAACCACGTTATTCTGCACCACGACACTATCCACCTGTTCATCCGTCCAAAGTCGTAAACGTCGAAACTCGTGGTTAAAACTCGTCCCGTCACACTCGGTATAGTGCCTCAAAATTGAAGCCATCCCCCCGTACATATTGCACAAATCCCACAACTTACACTCGGCTCCTCCCAAAATCAAACTTAACCCGTAATTCTCCGCCTTCCGATTTAATGTCGTGATCCCCATCTTTTTCAAATCATCATAGAAATGCTCCACCCCGTACTCCCGCAACAAGCGCACGAAAGGAATATTCAGAGACATTGACAACGCCTTATCGGCAGGGACAATCCCTTGGAAATCCTTGTTAAAATTCGAGGGGACATATCCCCCGAAACGGGACGGCACGTCCGACACGATCGTCCCCGGCAAGATATACCCGGATTGCTGCATCAACGCGTACAAAGCTGGTTTCAAAATACTCCCCGAACTACGATTCGAAGTGATAATATCCACTTGATTGCCCCCGTCATCACGCACCTTTGGCCCGTTTCCCACATAAGCCCGTACTTGCCCGGTCGGGATATGCGCTACCAACACGGCAGCATTATAGATATGATTGTGTTTCAACACATCAATATGCCGCCTCACAATCCCATTCACCTGCTCCTGCAACCGGGAATCAATAAACGTCTGGCTAATCTCTCCACGACGCTGCCCGTAAGCTCTTGCCAGCAAATGAGGTGCGATACACTCCGGACTATACACCTGTTCCGGTAAAGGTTCCGCCATCGCCATTTCCAGATCCCCTTGCTCAAAATATCCCTGTTCATAAAGTTCACGCAACAGAGCATCCCGCTTTCCTTTCAGACCGGGCATATTCTTTCCCGGGTACATCAAAGCCGGGGCATTGGGCAACACGGCAAGCAATGCCGCCTCGGCCCAGCTCAATTCATCCGGCTGACGATTAAAATATTTTAGTGATGCCGCCTGTATTCCCACGATATTCCCACCAAAGGGGGCGTGGTCCACGTACATATTCAGAATCTCCCATTTCGTGTAACTCTGTTCCAGACGAATCGCCAGCAACATTTCCAATATCTTCTCCGGAATCGTCCGGGGCGGGTTGTCACGTGACAGCCGAATTACCTGCATCGTCAACGTACTTCCGCCACTCACGACCGAACCACTCCGCACGTTCAACCACAATGCCCGTCCTATCGCCAACGGATCCACCCCGGAGTGAGTCAAAAACCGCTTATCCTCGAAACATAGTAAAGCAGCCATATACTTCATGGAAAGGCGCCCCCTGCCCGACACCCGGTACTGCCCGTCACTCGCTACCGTCATACCCATAATCTCTCCCTCCTTATCCAGAATCACCGTAGAATAAGGCACAGTAAACAACGGGGTTGGTAGAAAATACCACCACCCCATCACCAAAGCGAGTAACACACTCCCCCCGAACCCCAACCTAAGGATCGGTCTTCGCATTGTTTCTCGCCCGACACGCATAGTAAATTGATTACAAAGAGTAATCCTCTATATGAAATCCCCGCAAGAACTCTTCCGTCTTCATCCGCTTTTTCCCGGACAACTGCAACTCTTTTATCCGAATGACTCCCCCCTCTACCAACACGTCCAGGTAAGTTTTATTATCCGTTGATAAACCAACGTCTTTCCCATGATCTTTCACGATTCGCTCTGTCTCAAAAATTTTCAACGACACAACTTCCCCGTTCTTCTTGTTTCGAAACTCGGTCCACGCCGTCGGAAAAGGTGAAAGTCCTCGTATATGATTAAAAATAGCGTCCACCCCAAGTGTCCAATCCACCTTCATATCCTCCTTGAATATTTTAGGTGCGTGTTTCGGTTCACGCCCGGCCAGCAACCCTACCTGATCCTGCAACGGATAATCTCCGGCAGCCATTGCCTCCACCGTTTTCACCAGCAAATCGGCCCCCGTGTACATCAATTGATCGTGCAACTCCCCGGCCGTCATGTTCGGCTCAATCTCCACCCGCTCTTGGAAAATCAAATTCCCGGTATCAATCTCGTGTTTCAAAAGAAAAGTCGTCACCCCGCTACAAGTCTCCCCGTTCATCACCGCCCAGTTGATCGGGGCCGCCCCCCGGTAATCCGGCAACAGAGAAGCGTGCAAATTAACCGTTCCCAACGGGGGCATATTCCAAACCACCTCCGGCAACATCTTGAATGCCACCACGAGCTGCAAATCCGCTTGAAAAGCCCTCAACTCCTCTAAAAACCGTTCATCCCGGAAACGCTCCGGCTGCAACACGGGAATCCCCTTCTCCACGGCAAACTTCTTCACGGGAGACTCTTGAATCTTTTGTCCCCTCCCCGCCGGTTTATCCGGATTGGTCACGACAGCCACGACCTTGTGTCCGGCCTCCAGCAACTTCTGTAACGGATACACCGCAAAATCCGGTGTTCCCATATACACGATTCTCAATTCACGCATTTTTATCTTTTTTTTTAAAGAAACCGATGATCTTCTTGATAAAATTAGTATACGATTCACTACTCATGACAGCCGAATCCGTCATGGCCGTGTAAGTCAATATAGCACCCAATGGCAACAGGATCACGGAAGAAATCCACATGCCCTGCCAAGGTTCCAGTACCCCTTCCCGGGCCGCTCGTTCCCCCATCATCCAGATAATATAATACACAATAAACAAGAAAATCGAAACCACTACCGGGGCCCCCAATCCTCCTTTACGGATAATACCCCCCAGCGGGGCACCGATAAAGAAGAAAATAAAACAGGCAAATGACAAGGTAAACTTTCTATGCCATTCGATATTATATTTACGAACGGCCTCTTCGTCCCGTTTATTGATAGATAAATCATTCATGTGACTCGTTTGAGCCCCCCGGGCAAGCTGCACGGCTTGGTCAATCGTGTTTTTTCGTTCCTCCACGTCAAAAGTCTGGTAAAGACTATCCAGATTCTTGACAACCCCTCTCGTCTCTTCACGAATCACGCTATCCCGCTTGGGGTTTCTCTCCTGTTTCCTCACGTAATTCTCCCGGAGCATATCGTGCGCTTTCCTTTGTTTCCGGCTATCCAATCGTAGAGACAGGGCCGAAACCGTACTATCCAACTGGGCAATATTTAACATCCCGTAACTATTCTTGAACAAGTCTTCATCCGTACGCTGCAAATCCTTATCACCTAACGGGATAACAAAATACTGCTTGTCAAACTGCACTCGCCGGAAAGGATAGGTTTTATTATTATTCGACTTCAACCCCTCGTCCGTGTACGTGTAACCGTGATACAATTCCACCTCCATAAAACGTCCCGTCGGGTCTGCCTCCATGATACCGGAATCCGCAATTGTCATCTCATAATTACCTTTTCTATCCGTATGGTTGTAAATCAACATCTTGTACATCATACCCGACTTCTTGTCGATCTTATCCACCTTAATACTATACCCCTCTATATCATTGATAAACACTCCCTCCTTCAAGGATAATTCCGGTTTCTGTCGTTTTATATCGTACAATAAGCTACTCGCCTTCAAGTTAGCGTAAGGAAGAACATTGTTGGAAAAAAAGAAAGCCGCAATCGTGAAAATAATGATCAGCACGATCAACGGTTTCATAATCCGGTACAGGGAAATACCTGCCGCTTTCAACGCCGTTAATTCGTAATTCTCCCCCAAACTACCAAACGTCATGATGGAGGCCAACAACACGGCCAATGGTAAACCCATCGGCACGAGAGTCAATGACACGTAAAAAAGTAATTCTGAAATAACATGGCCTTCCAATCCTTTTCCCACCAAATCATCAATATATCGCCACAAGAACTGCATGATCAAAACGAACATACTAATAAAAAAGGTGGCCACAAAAGGACCGACAAAACTTTTAAGCATAAACAGGTGGAGCTTCTTCATCTTTAGCACCTTATATTGGTTTTCTTATTTTCTACTTTACTCGTGATAAACGAATTCACAAAGATAGAAAAAAACTTTATCCACCCACCGTGCGATGTAACATTTCGACCTGTTTATTCCATAATTCAATGGCATCCCCCTCTTCATCAGCATCCACGAAATCTGTGATGATCAAAGCGACCTCCTCCGTCAAAGGTTCTACGTGGAGCGAAAATTCAAAAAATTCTTCCTCATCGTCCGCATCCAGCCACTTGAAGCGCACGTAAGAATTTTTCTTCATATCCACTAACTCCGCTTCTTCACCAATACCATCCCACACAAACGTGAAGATATTTCCATCATGTTTCACATCATCGGAAAACCACTCCGCCAAACCGGGAGCAGAACTTAGACGGGAGAACAATATTGTTACCGACGATGAGAAAATGTACTCTAAATCGATTCTTTTCCTCATACTTCATTTCAATTTGTTCGACAATATATAAAAGTTTTACCAGATATACAAGAAAAAACGAGACTTTAAAACGCAAGCATTCCCGTTATTGCTGAGCCCCAGAATCCACAATCAACCGATCGCCTGCAAAACCGGACAACACGGTTTCCTTGAATTGTTTTTTCCAAATCTCATCCCGACTTTCATCCACTCTCGAAAAACGAACGATAATATCTCCCACCGACATGGTATGCAGATCAAAGGCCGGATAATAGAAATAATCATCCTCTTCCTTCGCCTCCACCAGAATATGCAAATCCACCAGCTCTTGCAACACGATACGCAACTTTCCCGTGTTAATCTTCAACTCCTTGTTGATCATCCCCAGACTCGGACCACCCTCTCCGTTCACGTACACTCTAGCCACAAACTTCATGACCTTCAGCGCACATTCCAATGTCTCCATCCAAGCCGTATCCCCGAACAATTCGTTCTTGTACATGAAGTGCCTGTTTCGGAGAATATAACACAATTCCGTCCCCCACAACACGACACTCCAGCTTAACTGCAACCACACCAGCAACAACGGCAAGGCAGCCAGCGTACCATATATGGCACTATAAGAACTCATGCCTATCTGGAAACGAATATAAAACCACTGAATGATCTGGTAAACCGTCCCGGCAATCATCGCCGCCACGAAAGCGTGCTTGAACTTCACCGGGGTCGCTGGCATGAACATATACAGGAAAATAAACAACATCCACACCAGCATATAAGGCAGTAATTTGATCACAATTTGCAAGAAAGAACTGATTAACGGGAAATTCTCCTGCCAACCGGAACTTGTCATGAACAAATTCAGACTACTCACGAGAATCATCAGGATCGGGGCTATAAAGATAATCGAAAAATAATCCGTGAACATCCGCCGTAAACTCCTCCCCTTGCGTACCCCCCAGATACGATTCATCGTCATTTCGGTACTATTCAGCACCTTGATCACCGACCACAATAAAATCACGATACCGACCCCCGTGATCACCCCGCCCTTAGCATGGTCAATCGCCTTCGAGACATACCCCAACAACTGTCCGGCAAACTCCTGGTTATCCCCCAACTGTATCATAAACTCTTTCTCCAACGCTTCGCGGGCACCAAACCCGGCAGCTAAAGCGAAAGCCAGCGCCATCAACGGGATAAACGACAGGATAGAATAAAACGTGAGTGCCGACGCCGAAATCGTACACGCATCCTTGATAAAACGATTAAAAGAAACCACCACGATGGATAATGCTTTTTGCAAGAACTCCGTGATCACGAAACGATTCCCGTAATCCCTGCGCAACACCATATAATGATAGTCCAAATCCAGCAGGCAATCCATACGACGGAGTATTTCTTTTTTATATCGAAGCAACAAATTTATCTCTTTGTGCTCTTTCAGTCTATTCATATCCCTTTTCTTTGAAAATATTCGAATTTCAAAGGTACGAAAAACCCCGCAACTTTCGTTACGGGGTTTTTGATATATTTTTTACTTTCCGATCAACTCTCTCACTTTCTCCTTTACCATCTCCGGGTTCGGATTTACCGGGAACACCAAATCAGGCTTCTGCATCACCGGATTAAATTCTTTTTTATAACGGGCAATTCCTCCTCCCGTGATATTCAACATGATCACGGCATCCTCCTCTACCCGTCTCTCCCGAACACATTGCATCAAACTGGCCAAAGCAACCGCCGCCGCTGGTTCAATATCAATTCCTTCCAACTGCTCGAACAACACCTTAGCCTCCATCGCCTCTTCGTTCGTTGCCAGAAACATATCTCCCCCCGTTGCCACCAACGCATCATACAACCCTCCCTTCAAAGAGTAAGGAGGTTTACGATTTGACAACACCTTGGCGCACATCTCTTTCACTTGCTCCCTAGCCATATTCTCATCCAATGCCAACAAAGTCCGGGACCCCGCTTTCCATGCATCATACATCAACGTAAACGGTGCGTTTTGAGAAACCATCAATTTCATAAAATGCGAACCGAAACGCCCATCGGCAATAAATCGTTTGTTAGCCTCCCATGCCGCAATCGCTCCCGTTCCGCTACCCACAGCTTGGAAATAATAATCCGGGATACGACCGATTGTTTCCACGGCTGACAACACGGTTGTTCCCATCCCGTCACGACGAGCCACGTTCTTAGCCCCACCTTCAGGATAGAAAAACTCCATCTCGCATATAATATTAGATAGATGAATCGCATCAAAATAATCACATCCCGAAGCCGCACAAACCAATTTCACACAATCATTCCACGGCCCATCTGCCCAAATTGCCTCCAAATTATCTTCCGGCACACACAATAACAACGGTATATGATTCTCTGAACATACACGCCCGAAGGCCCTCGCCGTATTTCCGGCAGAAGCCACCACCATAATCTTGTCATTAAAAGCGTTATTTCGTGCACATACAGAATATGCTTCACACTCCTTGAAAGATCCGGTCTTCATCACGGCATTCCGTTCCGGCCAATAACCGTTAAACGTTATGTACAAATTAGACAGGCCCAGATACTCGGCCAGCCCCTCGCTCTTGTAAGTCACAGGAGCCCCGGAACCTTCCAGCGTCCGGCAAATAGGCATCCAATTCGCATACCTGTAAATACCGGACAAATCATTTCTCACTTCAAATTGACGTTTTGCATAATTTGCATAGATCAAAGCCGCACCATCCTTATGGGGACATTCCAACTCCCACTCTTTATCCTCAAAAGTAGTCCCGCAACATGCTGACTCTAAATGATAACTTGTCATAAATTCTTTCCTTGAATTGTACATTTCTTTATACATACAAAAATAAAGCATCCAGACCTACCATAATAGAGTATAAATACCACTTTTATTTTAAATTTTAAATTCTAAATTCTAAATTTCTTTTAACTTCCCCACGTATTCCGGTACCGTCAACCGCATGATATCCTGTTCTGAAATCCGACTACCGAAAAAATTTCGGTATCGCTCCGCTTCCGCCTCCACATGAGGATTATCTGGATAAAGAACTACCTGTATTTCTGCATCCGGACGAATCATCCTCGCCAATAATTGCCTGATCTCGAAATCGGCAGACGGCAAAGAATAACCGATAAACACGATTCTCGTTGCCTCCGACAGTTCAATCGCGGCATTCTGCCAGACCAATTTAATCTGGATATTACTCAGATTCTTTAAATAGGTAGGTAACAACAAATTGCTTTGTAACTTGATCGAATTAATCTCCGACATACCATAATTCTTTCGGCAGTGCCGACAATACGCAGCCTTCATGATCTCGATCTCCTCGCCAAACCGGACGTACATACGCTGGCACATGGGACATTGAAACCAGTTCATCGACCCGTGTAACTTCAGCAATTTAATATTGTACCCACCATACCCCACGGCAAGTAGCCCCGGTTTAATCGTGTCGTCATTTGCCTCCCACGAACTCACGTAGCAACAATAATCCACCACGCTCAACTTCTCCGGGTGCCCGTTTTCGATGGCCCGTTTCAAGGCATGGTCAAACATTACATCCCAATTCGTCGTAATCACCGCCACCCGATCCATCCCGTCCTCCATACGCTGCCGGGCAACCTGATTTATATATTCCGCAAACTCATCTATATAATCACAGCAAGCCCGGTTTTTCTGGAAACTGTAATTCACCGCAGCTCCCATCAGCGCATTAAACTCCTCCCGTAACTCCACCAATCCCCTAGCACTGTAACGACCAATAGAAAGTCCATCCCAGACACAACGATCTATTGGCGTGAATATATCCTCTAATTGCACGCTACAATAGTGATCCTCGTAAATATGTAACTCTTCCTTCAGAAAGCCAATAAAGTTATTCTTAGCTTTAATCAAGCGCTCGTTATCCCGTGTAAAATCCTCATCCAGAATGGTCTTGATGATTTCGTTTTGAACCAAACCTCCCGCTTCTTTAGAAAAACCCGCCCCCAAAAAATAAACTGTCTTCTCCATCATCGTGCTTAGTTTTATAACTCTTACAAAAATAATATTTATCACCTTCAAAAAAATGACATTCCTGTTAATTTCTCTCTATTTTATTTACAATCTCCCAGTCTAATCCTCACCCTAGTCTCCCGTGACCACCCCATCAAGTTCCAGTGCAGTTTCCTGAAATGGGTTTACTCGATTTCAGGAAACTACACCATATCAACTCATAAAGGTGATCAAGTGAGGACAGATAGAAAGCTTGCTTGCTCGTTATCTGTCGAACGTAGCCAATCCGAGACCGTTTCAGGCTCACTTGGCACGGGGTGATGAAAGAATTTGAGCATAAAACAACGATTTTTTCTTTTTACTGCAAAATCGTATATAATTCCCAAATTACGTAGAGAGTGTTAATGCACTCTCACATCTTTGGAGTGTAAGACAACGGGACAGGCGGAACCGTCTTTTTTTCTGGGCTCACGTGAAAAATTAGGTGGAGTTCGTGTTCTTCTTGTTTTGAATTTCATTCTTTTCATGCAAAAATCTTAGCGACTCTAAAG